>Ga0302324_100002242_pt1 | contig 45408 bp, 42 predicted proteins | sample Palsa_T0_1_FD_201949 | JGI IMG/M metagenome (GOLD analysis project Ga0302324, IMG submission 201949) | Peat permafrost microbial communities from Stordalen Mire near Abisko, Sweden - Palsa_T0_1 | ecosystem: Environmental > Terrestrial > Soil > Palsa > Peat permafrost | place: Sweden: Abisko... | reverse complement strand
CAAACTCGGACTCGTATCCAATCCAGCGTGGATCATCACAACTCGCCGGTCGCAAACCTTCCTTCCAGAAACCCTTGTGGGCAGGAACATGCACGGTTTGTTTGAAAGACTCGGAGGCGAGAGTATGTAAACGTGATTCGTTGTACCGGCCTCTATTCAGTCCTTCCTTGAAATCGTCCAACGCAAACTGGTGACACGGCACAAGCAAAACATTTCCCCCATCAGGATCAAGCGTTGCCCAACATATCTCGCCCCAGACCAAGCCCACAGAGCCGCCGATGGGGGTTTGTTCTTTGCCGGGTAACTTTCGATAGACGTGCGTCAGTTTGCTCATAAGTTCTCTCGCGCAAAAGCAAAAGGCCCACCTCGAAAGGTGAGCCTGTAAAGCATCGAATTGCTGTAAAACTATTTAGTGCGAATTACAGTATTGAGTGCTTGCACTTTCGGTGCCCAAAATCGAGTACCGGAACACTACGGGCTTTGGGTGATCTTGAATCCTGCTAAGTTGATAATTGTCATTCGATCAATGGCGACCATTCTGTTAAAACCCGAGTTGCGACGTTCTTAGGGATTCGAGAGAATTTGAATCCTGCTGACTCGATAATTTGAACACCTAACAAAATCTTCGTACCCTCGTTAACTCGGCTCTGGGCGGCCATCTCGGGCCGCCATACCATCTGATGCAAGTTACCAACCAAAGTCACAAATTATTTTTATGAACGAGATACGAACCGAGTCTGGTAAAAAATCATATGCAAAAGCTTGCCGGAAATGGGTAAGCCGAGCGGCTTGCGCCGAAAACGTTGCATGATGCGGAATTGATTCCGAATCAATTCGGCATCGCTCACCAAGCCCACCGATGGTAGAGACCTCTGGTCTACCATCAGGTGTTGCCGAATAGATATACATGGGTCTGCAACGCTGCAACGGCAACGGTCACCATGCACTAAGACCATGCATCGGCTTCTGCAATTTGCAAGTCCCAAGTTCTTCAGGCGGTGCGGAATTGACTTTGGCTGGTGTGAGTTTCGTGCAATGAAAATGCAATGCAGTGCGGAAAGCCGCATGTTTAGCGGTTGAAAATTAGGTGTCACGGTTATAATAACCGCCTGTTCTGGCAGGATCAAACACAAAAACCCATCACAGGTTCTGGCGACCGATTCCGAGGCCGTATGGCTCAAGCCGGGCGCGGATCGCCCCGCTCCGTTGACCGGGCAAGCGGCTTTGGGCAAGAAAAAGCGGCCCGGCGATGGATACACCGGGCCTTGAGGGATGCGCTTAGAGTTGCTGAAAGAACTCTTGCTGTGTTGAGCATCTACCTGCGAGGTCGGAACATTTCAAGAGCCATTCTTTGAAGTCCGTTGCGTCCAACAGATTCGGCTCGGCACTGTAGACACGTTCGGCAAGCAACTTGAGGAAAAGCTGGATGTCGCGCATTAGCGCACCTCCAGCACTCGCTCAACCGCGAGGATGCTTTCGAGGTCAACCCACGATGCGCGTTGTTCGGCACGCTCAACAGCCGCGTGACACCAGCCGATGAATGAATCCAACTTGTGTGGGTTGAGTACCGCGTCCATTTGCGCGAGCCTGTCAAGCTTGGCTTGCCGCTTGCGGACTTCTTCGCGGTCTAGTTGGGTGCGGATGTGCCCGGCCTGCGCTGATATGTTGCGTTGTAATAGTTTCTGTTGTTCGGATGATGCGGCATAGCGTTTGCTACCATTGATGACAGCCATTGGTTGCCCGCCTCACGGGTGACCTGCGGTTAGGGCCGCATCGTTGCTGATAACAACGGCGCGGCTCGTTTGCTTACTTGAGGGACTTGAGTTTTGCTTCTAGTGCCGCCATTCCTTTCCGGCCCGCCTCTGGAATGTCACCGATGTAGTGTTGTTCAGTGACCTTCGTAGTTGTGTGGCCTAAGATGTCGCGGGCCGCGAGTGCATCCCCGGTGAGTTCCGTCAAGATCGTGGAACATCCGCGCCTGCCCGCGTGCCAGCCTTTCCACTCGATACCTTTCGTCTTGAGAGCTGGAATGATGATTCGTTGCGCCATGCTATCGAGGCTCATGGGGTTTTTCCTGCCGTTTGAGAACAACCACCCATCACCGGGTTTGCCACACTCAACACGCCATGCCTGCAAGAGTGATGTCACCGGCTCGATAATCAACCCCATGCGGGCCTGTCCGGTCTTGGTGGTATCGACAACCTCATTGCGGCTTAGGTTGCGCTCAATCCTGGCGCGGCCATCCGGCAGAAAATCTTCCCAACGCAAGGTGCTTATCTCGCCTTTCCGCATACCTGCGAAACACGCGAGGGAAACGGCCAGCCTTGCATCCGTGCGTTTCAACGCGGCCAACATGCCTATAGCCTCGGTGATTGAGTACACTTCCATTTGGGCGGGTTTGCGAGTCTTGGCAAGGCACTGCGCTTGAGGCCACGGATTTTCGTTTGCGTAATCCTGCGATACGGCCATTCCGAAAATCTTGCTGGCAGTCCATTTGACATGCGAGATGGTGCGCTTGCCTTGTGTCTCAGCAAGCGAGGTGAGAAACTTTGTTGCCTGCCCGCGTGAATAGCCTTTCAGGAGGGTCTTGCCGAGATGCGGCTTGAGGTGCTGGCCCCAAATTTGTTTGTACCCGTACACGGTGGATGGTTTGAGTTGCGCTTCGGCCCACGGCAGGAAATGTTTGTCCCAATACGCGGCAACCGTCAGGTCCGGGAGAATCGTTTCCCCCGGCACAAGGCCGTTGACCCCATCCATCACTTTTTGCGCGAGGTTCCTGACGCTCTTTGATGTCACCTCTTTGTGTTGAGCGTCAATGGCGCAAATCCGTTTGGATTTTTGCACCCGGACAGGAAGCGGCTTGTCCTTGAGTTCACACTTGCGTGTGATCTTTTCCTTTTCATCGGCGGGCAAATCGTTGTATGCTACCCAATAGCGCACATGAAAACTGCCAAAGGCTTCAAAGATGTATCCGGCTTGCTCTCGTTGCCCCATCGCATCCTCCAGTCAAGGATCAGTTTAGCGATGTGCAATGAGCCGTGCAATGGTACAGAAGTGCCAGTCTTGGTAGTTACTACGTTAAGTTGTTTGTTTTGATACGGTTGGAGAGGTGGCAGAGTGGCCGAATGCGGCGGTTTGCTAAACCGTTGTACGGGCTAACACCTGTACCCAGGGTTCGAATCCCTGCCTCTCCGCCATTCAGTCTTGAGTGCAGAGAAATAGCGCTCGACCTACACCGAAATACGCGAATAATGCCCGTATTTCGTGATTATTCCCAGACATACCGGACTGCAGAGAACGGACCGACCTGGATCTAAGGCGATCTTTGTCCGGCTTTTCTCCCGAAGGCACATTGGCAGTCCGGTTTCGTGAGGGCATCAGGCGAATGCAATGCGATCAAAACCCTGAGATTCGCATTCGCGATTTGACTTTTAGAGAATCGCTCATTGAGAGAAATCGCCTGGTTACATAAACCGTTTAGGCGCCTTTCTCAGCCTAGCCTTCCCCGTTTATGGGATTAATCTCTTGGGACCTTCTTGAGGACAACAAGAATCAGGCCCCCAGCACGGAGTCAACTACCCCGGTTCCTGCCGCTGGCTTAGGGTATTACCCGGAAGGGCAAGTTGCTTTGCGCCGTGCCTAAAGCCGTGGTCACCTTAACGAATCCGGAAGTCGCACCAGATGGAATGGTCGCGACTAGGAAAGCTCCTGACCGGATTTTGAAGGAGGCGTGAGATCCATTGAAGGTGACGTTGACTGCGCTCTGAAAGCTCTGGCCGAGTATCCCTACGGTTTGACCAATTTTTCCACTGCTGCGTGTAAGCTTGACAAACGGAAGAAACCCGGTTGTTTCACGAAACACGGTGCCCTGAGCGGCCGTCCCAAGGCCGTTGGTCGCGGTGCCGTAGAGATTACCGTTGGTGTCCTGTGTCACCGGCCCATAGGGCTGGGCACCATCGTTGCCATCGAAGCTGTGTAGAACCATTACAGTGCCGCTCGGCGTAACCTCGAACACCGTACCCCAGTCACCGGAGATTCCACCGGCATAGCTGGTTCCGTAGAAGTTGCCGTCCGTTGCTTGAATCAAGGCTGCGATCGGATTGGCAGGACCGGACGACTCAAGATTGGAAATCGTGGTCAAAACCCCCGCGAGCGAGATTTCGAAAATTGTGCCGCACCCGTTTTCACACGTATTGAAAGCTCCGCCTTGGTAGGTGGTACCGTAGAGGTTTCCGTCCGTTGCCTGTACCAGTGCGCCTGCGGGCGCGCTTCCGTCGGTCGAATTGAAACTATAAAACGTCGAGAACTTACCGACGGGAGTGATTCTGAAGATCGTGCCATAGCCGTAGGCTCCGCCCGATTCCGTCGTGCAGTAAAAGTTCCCATCGCTGGCTTGCATCAGGGGAGCGCTTAGGTCAGAACCGTCGCTACAACCCAGGTCGTACAGCGGTGTCAGCGTGCCATTAGGTGTGACTTTGAAGATTGCTCCCTTGTTACAGGCTCCGCCGCCGTATTGCGTAATTCCATAGAAATTCCCATCCCTTGCTTGAATCATCGGGGCCATGGGGCCGCCTCCATCGGTACCGGTTCCACTAAAGCGGTACAGAGTGGTTAGTTTTCCACCTGACGTAATTTTGAAGACTGTGCCATCGCCGTTGGTGCCGCCCTGCGAGGTCGTTCCATAGAAATCTCCATCGGTTCCTAGAACAAGCCCGCCATATGGTTCAGAACCATCTGTGCAATTGGTTTGAGAACAGAAGCTGTAGATCGTGGTCAGCTTACCTGCGGCGGTAATCCGGAAGACGGTCCCGGGTCCCGGAGCGCCTCCGCCGAGAGTGGTCCCATATAGGTTCCCATCCGTTCCTTGAATCAGCGGCACGTCCACCGGAGTGGCGCCGTCGGTCCCATTAAACATCTGCAGGGTGGTAAAGGTCTGAGACCAGGCAACGAGGGAGTGAAGAAGGGCGAATGCCAGGGTCAGTGTAAGTTTCCGCTGGCTGAGAAGGCTCATGAATACCTTGTGCGGCGCGTGCCGTGGGAAGCTGGCGGTCGGCAATGAGAGACTATCCTGACAGTCGGCCATATTATCACCGTGAAAGGTCCCGTGGTCAAGGCCGAACGGCCAAGGGTGGTGTCTTATAAAACGTAGTGCCGGAATTTTGGTCGTGTCTTAACTCAGTGTTGCCGGGCCAAGTAAAGATTTTTGGCCCGGCGGATAGGTTGGCTATTTGCCTTCGATATGTTTTCGAAGACGGCGGTACAAACGGCGTTCCATATCCGGCGGAAGGACAAGGTGAATTTCAAAATGCTCCCCTCGGAATTGGAACTTGACTCGAACACAGCGGTTTTCAGATGCTTCCGCTTTGGTTTTTGTGACATGACTTTTTCTCCCAACAAATTGAGGCTCCGCCCCTTGCACGGGCTGAAGCCTCTTAGATTTCAGGGAAATTGTTCTGCGCAGTTGACTGATTCTCTTGCGACTGCTTAATCCAGCTTACGCCGGAGACAGCGAAATGCAAGTCAAAGAAATCTCACCCCAAGGATGTCAGCCAATAGACGAGAGTGATCGCGTTCGCATAACATTTTTGTCCGGTCCCAAGTCTTCGACTCTGCGTGGAAGCGTTGTTGGAGCACTTCGTCGCTGGCATCACGAATCCTTGCTGCGACTAGTTCTACGGGAAATCCGCAGTGCGGGCTACCGCATCTGGTCGTCAAAATACCAACCAACGGTTCTGAACTTCGAGGAAGTTCGTCGATCATTGCCGATGGTTTCCTGTTCAGGTAGTCATAACGAAATGCAGTTTTGCAGCGTGAGCATACCAACGTTATCTGAGGAGCGACCCTTGTCCCTCGTCAAAAACTCCACGCTCGCGAAGCACCTTCCGAATCAGTAATTTACAAAACCGCAACATTCCCCTCTCTCCCTTAAATGGCTTGGAGGATGGGTGAGGATGTAACAATGTTACATCGGGGTCAAGTCGATGCGGATGGAGTTTTGGCGAGGGACAGCAGTTGACTTCTCTGCCAGCCCAGTCGAAGAGTCGAAGCCCCTGAGAATCAGAACGAAGTTCAACGTGACGTTTGCTGCGATCTGAGTGAGGACTGCCGGGGAGCGGCTAAGACAGAGTTACCGTCGCATCACAATAACCGTTTCGCTATCGCATCCGGGGCTGGGCGGTAGGTCGATTTCCATGCCAGGGTATTTTCCGGTATCTTTTGTCTGCTTAACGTACTTTGCTATTTCGTCGTGCTCCTTTTTATCCACGACGGCAGCGACAATCTCGAAGGCTGACTTGGCATCCTTTGAAGGGTTGCTCTCGTCACCGAAAGTAGCGTGAACACCCCATCCACCTCCGGAATCAGGCTTGGCAGGGCCTCCACTTTGCGGCCACCAGTCCACCAGTCCCTTCCGATGGACTAAGATCCAAAGATACATTCCGGGGGAAACAGTCGCGGTTCCACTGACATCTCCCGTTACCTCGACCGTATCTCCTTTCCGCGGTGAGGTAATCGCGACTTTGCAGGATTGCGCCGCTTGGGCTTGGACAAATTGCGGCTTAGAGACGACTAGCGCAATTGCAATAACCAAACATAGACGGAATTTGGACATGACAGCCTCCATTTGCAGGTGAAATCATTTTGACGATCCGCCGGTTGGGTTTGGGACGCCGGCGAAAGCCTTCTCGAAAAGGTCAGCGGCGGTTTGGAAATCCCCCTGGTTAAATGCTTTTCTTGCTTCGGAGAGCTGCCTCTTGTCCACTTCCAAGTCGTATGATCTGGGCATAAGCCTCGCTGCTTGATCGAAAACGCGGGAAGCAAGGCCGACATTGGTTCTGTCCCCTCTCGCTTCCGCAAGCTTTTCCAGGAATTCTTGCTCTCCCCTTGTTGCGGCCCTTTGCTGAGCATGTGCGATCTTGCCTTCCGGTCTAGGGTCATTGCTCGGTGTTGGAGCCGTGGGCTTGCTCGCAGGCTGCGTTACCTCTGCCGTTGGCTTGTCCAGTCCAAGCCGTAGCCGCACATCGGGTATTAATAGGAGGGTGGCCACGAGGATGCCGACAGTGCCGAGAAATATCCACTTCTCAGGCGATTTCCACTTTCGGTGCTTGTTCTGCTCGCGATTGCGCCTCTCGATCTCTTCCTTCGCCCTTGTGCGCTCCAAGACATCCACAGGAGTCCGGTCGCGTATGGCTTCTAACTCCGCCCGCGAGAGCGATTTATAACTCCTTGCCACACCACCAATTGTATGCGGAATTTCAACAAGTGCAAAAGCTCGACTGCTGAGAGCCATATCCTTAAGGTGGTGGAGGTCCATCTGCTCGTAGACCTCTACCCAGTCATCTCTCATCGCATTTTGTCCCCTGTTCCCACATACCGCAAGCGTCTTGTCGGGCCAAAAACCATCGCGCAGAGGAATATTGCAATGTGCAGCGAGCAATTGAAAGATAAGGTCATGATTCAGCGAAAAGGTCCAAACCGGAGAAGACTGGCACACAAGCCCTGCTAGACCTTCAAAAGGTGGAAATCCGCCGATGATGTACGGGAGACTGCCGACCTGGCGATGGTAGAGCAGCAGATAAATCAGTTCGACCATGCGCTTGTACATGCCGTCGTATTGTTCGGCGAAAGCCTGTTGGCGGCGCGTAGAAACAGTCTGGAGTCGCTGAACTTGCGAAGAAATCTTGGGAAGAATGAGGCTTGACCTACCTCCCACCAATCGCAGTGTAAGGACTTGAATTGGGTGGGACAAACGATTGAAGGGGTATTACGCATTGAGGGGATTTTGCTACACCCCTACCCCCGGTGGGTATACGCGAGCGCTGGGGATGGCGGCGTCACGATGCGGAGTGAACGAGCGTGGCGGCGCATCTTACGCGAGTGCGGCGGCGCGGGAGCGGGGACGCGGGGCGGGGCGGGTGTGGGGGCGCGTTGGACACGGGGCGCGCGGGGCGGTGGCGTGAGCCCGCGCGGGGAGCGGGGGTGCGGGCGGGGTGAAACGGGGCGCGGGAAGTTTATTTTTTCTTCACACTCATTTCACGAAAACGGTGGCGGGTCCTTTTGAGGAATTTCTTCTCTTTTGAAACTTTATCCACAATCCACTCAACGAAGGCTTCGCTGTACTGGCGAGACGAGAAGTCCGGCTGCCACCACAGATTTTTGTCCGCCGCAATTTTGTAGACTTTGTTAATCGCTTGCAAATCATAGGTGTTCGGAACCACTCCAGCAGGCAAAACCTTTTTCAGCCGTTCAATGATGTCCTTCTGGCGATAGGGGAAGATCTCATGGTGATCAACCGCAATTACACCTTGAGCGTCTGGATTGAGGGTCATCCTGACGGCCACGGCTCCGTCCAATCCCGCGCGGGCAGTGCCGCGCGGAACGACGTGAAGCTGGGAACCGCGCGGTGCTTCGGCAACTTTCCTCATACCTTTGACAAGCTGATTTTGCATCTCTCGAACGCGCTGACTGATAAATTTGCGCAGGTCATCTGTGGTTCCGCATTCGCTCTTTGCCCCATGCCGGAAGTAAATGGTTCCCTTCGAAAAAGCTGTATGCTGCCGATTATTCTCCACCGGATAGGTACCTGGTTTTTCGAAAACAAGCGGGGAATCAGGAGGGTTGATTAGGAAGATTGCGACGCTATGGCCGTCCTTCTCAGCCTCAATCACTTCGAAATCGGCGAAATCCTGCATCGTGTATTTCTTAATCAGGTCACAATATTTCGCATGATCGTAGTCGAGGACTGGCTTGACATCGGAGCCGCAACTGTCGCCCGCATTATTTATTCCTATGGCAACGGTTCCGCCACCTGAGTTGGCAATGGCTACGATATCCTTACGTAATTCCAGCGCCTGGGAAGCTTCACTGGGCGCGAACCGTTCCTTGAACTCGACGGATTTCGATTCTCGCTTTGCGCTGAGACATTTCGTTATCCGTGGATCTTGCGCAATTGCGTTGGGGCACATCTCGTTACTGTAAATAGGAAACCGATGCCACTACAATGAAGGCCACGGCAAAAGTGCCATCCCCCGGCCTTCCAAACATAGTCCATCCAATCACCCAACTGATTGGTGAGTTTTCGACACCACTCATTCTAGGATTTGCAAAATATCTTCAACTAGTTTTTCTACTCCAACATCGGAGGAGGTCGCTAGCTTGTCAGCCAGGGTCGGAGAAAATGCAGACACCTCATCAAAGTTTACTTTGTGCCATATCGGCAAGATCACTTTATTACCCTTGACCTCACGCGTGGCTAGTCCGTTAAGTTCCTGCACAGGCCAGTGTTTAGCAAAGAAGTTCTTGCTCAGAACCACGACACCGAATCGTGAGTTTGCTAGACCATAATCGATCGACGCTCGCAAGCTGTCGCCTAGCTTCAACGAGAACTCGTCATACCAAACCCCAACTCCTTTTTCCTGTAACGCTAGAGCCAGCGGCCTGACAAGTTCTTGTTTGTCCTCCGTGGCATGAGAAATGAATACATCCCACTTCTTTGGGCTCGCCGTGCTCTTGCCTAATGCTCGCGCGCGTTGTTGTTTGTCTGGATCATCTCCAGCCGTCTTCGGCTGCTCTACTGGTAAGCCAATCGACGCAACCATGTCTGCTGACGATTTCAGGGTTTGACGGCGTTGTGTGATCAATGCCTGTACCTGTTGGCCGACCTTACTGTTGAAATCTGTGATCGACGCCTCCAGCCACGAAAGATGCTGCTTGATGTTGTGTATTGTGCCCTCGTATTCGGCTTTAACAGCGGCAGCATTGTTGTCAGTTCGAACTTGGACTAGATGAACTTCACGAGATCGTATTTCTCCGCGGGGCGGATTTAGATTGAAGGTCTGAGGCCGAACTTGAAATAAATCGGGTGCGCCCTTAAAAGGTATTTTGACGGTGATCTCGGTACCTTTGATATAGAAGGGTTGATTCCGATCCCAGATCATCCTCATGGGATCGCCGCTTACATCTACATCGACTTCACGGCGTGAAACATAAGCTTTGTCGTCTTCGAGAACTGGCATCTCCAGTTTGAACTTCGACGTCAGATCGTGAACCCGTTTGCGGGATTGCCTGACAAGCTTCGGTGTGAATCTAGCAGTCGCGCCAGTTGCGCGATGACGGGAACCGGCGCTTTGCTTTTTCGAGTTTTTGGCTCCAGCGCATGCCCCCTCCAGATAGACTGAGAGATAAGTATCTGTTCTCCGTCGTAGTTCTCCCAGAGCAACCCGCGCAGTTCACCTTTGCGCACTCCCGTGAATGCCGCGACCGCTATGATCGTCGAGGCTGGCGGCAGCGCGTTAAGCATCAGCGTGATCTCTTCGAGTGAATACGCATATGTTTCACCGGCGGGCTTGCCCTTAGGCAATACCACGTCCCGCATCGGATTCTCCGAATTGACGACACCCTGGCGTTGGGCGTACCGAAAAATTCCCGAAAGGAACGCCTTGATGTGAGCAAGAGTCGTCGATGTTAGGTTGTGTTCCTTTGCGATTGACTCCACGATTCATTGCTGCTCGATACTATACGCCGCTCAGCCCAATCTTCCAGTTCTGGGCTGCAGCGTGCCGCGAGTTCCTTGCTATCGATGAACTCATATCGCGCCAACGACTTGAAGTTCTCTGCGGCGGTGTCACCGAGTTTGGTGCTGCTTTGCATTTCTTGTTGATTAGGCCTCAATCGACATTCTAGGGGGAAGGGCCTCATTGTCCGAGAAACATGAGGGGACATCCGCAGTTGCTGAATCCCGCGGCGCGGGAAGGTAGCAGATAGGACGACATTTCTTGTCCGGAATTAGCTTCCGGACAGATCAGCGTCGTCTGATTTCCTCGCGCAACGGGAAAGCAATCGACGCATTCCGCGCAGATGATCCTTGTCTCCGTGGGAGACCAACTGTCACCAGTTCTTGACGGGGCCGGTCTTTGAATTGGAGTTGCGGCTATTGAAAGCCTTCAGCTCGCCATCGTCGCTTGTAGCGCATAGAGACATTTCTGTGAGATTTTCAATCCTGTACCCTTTCGACCACGTGTCGTCTGGCACGCCTCCGAATCGGAGTCATATTCCTGAAGTTTGGTAGCGCAAAACCGACAGAGCCAGCCGGTATTCATATCCGGCCTGAGCGTTTCCGATCTCGGCTTGTGTCTGCTGTAGTTGTGCCTGGCTGAGTTCGACAATCGAACTGAGGCCTAACCGGTATCGTGTCTGAGCAAGATCAAGCGCCTGGTTCGCCTGCGCCAGCAACTGCTCCGTCACGCTCACGCGGTCGAATGAGGTGCTCGCAGCCAGCCAACTGGTGCGAACATCTCGCGAGATCCGATTGCGAAGATCCATGAGACGTTGCCGGACGGCCTGGGCGCGCAAGTCTCCTTCGCGCGACCTCGCGGTGTAGAGGAATCCATTGAAGACGGGAATCTGGACATTAACTCCCACCGCAGCATAGGGCCCGTAGACGCGGTCATCACGGACCGGGGACTCTCCAATAGCTCCGAGCGCACTGATCGTCGGATACATCTGGTCATGCTCTGCTTTGTGCAGCTTTTCGGCGGACTCCGACTGGAATTCCAACGCAAGAATCTCGGGACGCGTCGTAAAGGCATCGGCGATCAGTGGCTCCACGTCGGCGGGAGGCGGGGCGAGAGGTTCGGTATCGTTTATAAGCTCAAACGATTCGAGAGTGGCATATCCAAGAATCGCCGAAAGGGTGGCGGCAGAAGCCTTGTCGCTGTTCAGCGCGTCCAGGTAAAGGAGCTTTGCCTGCGCCAGATTCACGTTGGCAAAGCTCAAGTCCAGGTCTGACTTTAATTTGCTTCTTGTGAGAGCGGAAACTTGATCAGATAGCAACTGCCGCGAGGCGACGGTCTGCTCCGCTACCTGCAGCACGGCGTGTGTTTCCAGTGCGTTGTAAAAAGCCTGGTCCACGGCCAGCAAAACGTCCTGCTTGGTAGCGGCCGCGCTCTGTTCGTCGGCCCTTGCCTGAAGACGCGCGCCAGCGACCAGGTTCGTGGTGTGTCCAAAGTCAGTAATGAGTTGGCTGAGCGTAGCTCCACCGGCGGCTCGCGTGTAGATGATTGAATTGTTCAATCCTCCAGCAGTGATGCGGCTGTTGTCCCGAGCGTCGACCGCGGTCAGGCTGGCATCGGATTGCGGCCAGAGACTCGATCGCACTTCCCGCGTCACCTGGACCGAAGCTAAAGCGTTCAGGCGGGCGACGGAAATCGCGGGATTATTCTTCAGCGCAATCGATTCGGCGTCTTTCACGCTGAGCCTTATCACGTTCGAGGACGGCGGGCTCGGGACGCCCGGCGCTGACTGCGCCAGACTTTGCGTTGCGAGCGCGCCCAGTAGGATTGCCAGTCTGCACGTCATGCCGGTTGTTCCTCCTCTCGTCCAATCTTCGTTTCTTTCTCTTTATCTCTGCCGTGGACCATGAGATAAACCGCGGGCACGAGGAAAACGGTCACCACCACCGAAACCGCAAGGCCGCCAATCACGGCGCGCGCCAGAGGAGCGTATTGCTCGCTGCCGGTCTCCAGGCCCAGCGCCATCGGCAGCATGCCCAACAAAGTTGCCAGCGAGGTCATGAGAATCGGGCGCAGCCTGATCTTGCATGCCCGCACCAGGGCTTCCTGCAACGAGAAGTCCTCTTTCTGCAACTGGCACGTGAACTCAACGATCAGGATGCTGTTGGAGACCACGATCCCAGTCATCATGATCACGCCCATGAGGGACATAATGTTGAACGTGCTGTGCGTCAGCCAGAGAATCAGCACGACTCCCGCCAATCCTGGAGGGATCGCAACCAGAATGATCAGCGGATCTTTGAAGGAAGCAAACTGCGCCATCAGAATCAGGTAGACCAGCACGATGGCCAGCACCAGACCAATGGAAAAGCGTTTGAACGATTCCTGCATGCCGACCACCGACCCGAGTACGTCAACCCGCATGTTTTCGGGCAACGACAAGCCACGCACAATGCTATTCACTTGGCGGCTGATTCCACCCAGAGCTTCGCCTGAAGGCATCACATAGATGTCGATCACGCGCTGAAGCTGATAATGGTCAACTTCTGTCGGGGTATTGATCCGCGCGATGTCGGCCACGGATTGCAGGGTCGTATAATCTTTGATTTTCGGAGCGCGCAACGGGATTTGTTCGAAATCCTCCATGCTCATGTTCTGGATTTGCTTATCGAAGTACTGCACAGTCAGCATGTAGTTGTTGCCAGTCTTGGGGTCGATCCAGTAACTGGGCTCGATCATGCCGTTGGAGGTCAGCGCCGTGATCACGTTGTCCACCACCTGTTTCGGTGTGAGTCCAATCAGGCTGGCGCGTTCTCGATCGATATTCAGCTGCAAGCCGGGATAAAGAAGATTTTGAGGAATCAGCACGCTACCGACTCCTTGGCGGCTTCGAATCTGATTGGCGATATTCGTCGCAACTTCATAGGCGCCGTTGAGATCGTTGCTTCTGACTTGAACATCGATGGGCGCGGGCAATCCCAGGTTGACGACCGCGTCGACCAATCCACCCGCCTGAAAATAGGTATCGAGTTCCGGCAAATCTTCCGACAGTTTGCGGCGAACCCGCCGCATATATTCGTAGCTGCCGACTTTGTGGTCTTCTTTCAAGCTCACTTGGACGAATGCCGTGTCCATGGACGAGTTGCTGGTGTAGATGGCGGAGAGATCGGGTGTAATGCCAATATTGGAGACGATCATTGCGAGATCGCGGGGATCGATGACCTGGTGAATGTCGTTCTCGACCTGCGCGATGTATTGATTGGTAACCCTGAGCCGGGAACCACTGGGCGCTTTGACGTTGATGACGAACTGGCCCGGATCGGTGCGGGGAAAGTACGCCGTTCCCACGAAAGGGAAAACTCCCGCCAGGACCAGGGCGATGCCGCCGGAGATCCACGCGACGGTTCTCCCCGGCCGGACCAAAGCGCGGGTCACCCAGCGCTCGTAGAAGTCCAGGAGTTTCTGGAATAACTCATTGAATCGGCCAAGGAACTTTTTGAAAAAAGATCGAGGAGCCGACTTGTCCTCAGACTCGCGTTCGATCTCTTCCTCCACGTCCCCACGGTGAAGGAAATGCGCGCAATAGAGTGGCACCACCGTCATGGCAAAGATGTACGAGGCGAAGATGGAGAGCACTACACCCAGAGCAAGATCGACAAAAAGGTAGCGGCTGACACCGTAGAAAAACGTTACGGGGAAGAACACGATCGAAGTGGTAGTTGTGGCCGCCAGAACTGCCAGCGAAACCTCCATCCCTCCTTTTTCCGCTGCCACTCGTGGAGTCTCGCCGATTTCCATATAGCGGAAAATGTTCTCGAGCACCACGACCGAATCGTCGATCAGGCGCGAAAAAGCCAGCGCCAAACCGCTCAGCAGCATCACGTTGATTGACCCGCCGGTGGCGCTCATGATCAATAAGCACACCAGAGCGGAAAGCGGAACCGACAGGAGCACGGCGAAAGTGGCTCGCGGACTGCCCAGAAAAATCAGAATCATGATCGCCGTCAGCAGCAGCCCGATTCCGCCTTCCTTCATCACGTTCTTGATGGCGCTTTTTACAAAGACGGACTGATCAAAGACAACCGCCGTCTTGAGAGATTTCGGAATGTCCAGCAGATTCTTGATCCCCGCCTTGATCCCGTCCACGATCGTGATCGTATTGCTGTCGCCGCCTTGCTTTAGAACAGGGATGTAGACGGACCTCTGTCCGTCGATACGGACAATGTTGGTTTGAATCGCGCCCGAGTCCTTGGCTTCACCCACATCGGCAACCATCACCGACGCGTTGCCCACAGTCTTCAACGGGATGCGGTTGAGTTCCTCGATGTTCGGCAACTGCGCATTGGCATAGATGTTGTAGTCTCTGGGTCCGATGCGGACATCGCCGGCGGGTAGAATCAGGTTGGAATCATTTACCGCGTGCACCACGTCCATCAGGCTAAGCTGGTGCGCTTCCAGCTTGAGCGGGTCCACATACACCATAATCTGGCGATAGCGTCCGCCGAAGGGCTGAGGCACCGATGCGCCGGGTACGTTCGCGATCTGATCCCGAACCTGGAATTGCGCCAGATCTTTGAGCCGGGTCTCATCCAGGCCTTCCCCTTTTAGCGTTACCAGACAGACGGGCAGGCTCGATGCATCGAACTTGAGTACCACCGGGGGCAACGTGCCTGGAGGCAGACGCCGAAGGTCCGCCATCGCTAGATTTGCGATGTTACTAAGAGCGGCGTTGGCGTCGCTGCCCGGCTTGAAGTAAATCTTGACCAGGCTCACGCCCGTCAGCGAGCGGCTTTCAATGTGGTCGATGTTGCTGCCGAGAGTAAAAAAACGCTCGAAGGTATCGGTAATGTCGGCTTCTACTTGCTCCGGCGGCATCCCCGCGTAAAATGTCGCCACCACCACTACCGGAATCTTGATCTGCGGGAAAAGATCCACCGGCATCCGCACTACGCTCGTGACACCAACCACACCGATCACAAGACAAACCATGATCACGAAAAACGGATACTTCAGAGCGAATCTCGGCATTACTCCCGCTCTCCCCCCTGGTCTTCGCCAGTATCCGCGGATCTTGGCTCCAACTTCGGCTTCACCACTTCTCCGATCTGGTAGTCGGACTGACCAACGCTGATGACTCGCTCCTTTTCTGAGATACCGCGAAGAATCTCCGCCGAAGTGGAAGTTTGCTCTCCTAGTTCAACGTTCCGCTTCTGCACGCGGTTCTGGTCGTCCACAACCAGCACGTAATGTTCGTTGCCCGCCTGCACCACCGCCTGGACGGGGACCACGAGCGAGTCCTTGTTATTCTGCTGCAACCCAAGCTTCACCTCTGCATACATGCCTTCTTTCAAAATGTCGTGGCGGTTCTCCACGTCAATCTCGGTGTGCATGGTCCGAGTCTCGTCGTTGAGTGCATCGGCGAACCGAGCCACGCGGCCCTGGAAGTCCTGATTCAACGCGGAAACATGCACTTGTACCGTGCTGCCCAAATGCAACTGCGACACGGCGGATTCCGGAACCGGGATCACCAGCCTCAACCAGAACCACTCCGCCAATTGCACCACGGGCATCGATTGGGTTTCAGACGCGGTCCCAGCCTGAATCAGTGAGCCGGTGTCGGCGTAACGCTTGGTGACCACGCCCGCGAAGGGAGCGGTGATGCGCGAATAAGCCTTCAAGGCCGACAGACGTTCAAGCGTGGCTTTCGCCATCCCGAGCTGGTTCTGCGATTCAGCGAGAGCGGCGCGGGCGCTGTTGATCTGCGCGTCCGTCTCTTTATCTTTTGCCATCGCATCGTCCAACTCCTGTTCGGCGATCAAGCCCGGACGCGATTCTGACGCCTGCTTCAGCCGTGTGTAGGCGGCGTGGTAAGCCTGGTGCCCCGACCGCGCCCGCTCGATTTCGCTTTGCGCGCGTTGCACGGCGTCTTGACTGCGCCGGATGTCCGCTTGGGCGCCCACAACTTGCGCACTGAGTTCAGGCACTTCCAGCACCGCCAGCACCTGCCCCGCGCCTACTTTGTCCCCAACGTCCACATAGATCTCGCGGATGTAGCCTGCCACCTTGGCGTGAACATCGACCTCCTGAAAGGGCCGGAACTCGCCGGAAAGAGTAATGACGTTTTGGATTGGACCACGGACGGGCAATATAACCGGCGCCAGCTGGTGCGCTGGTTCATCGGCGTCCTTGGCATGGGCGTTTCGCAGCGGACGCTTCATCAGCAGCGCGACCGCGACGATCAAGGCCACAGCCACAATCACGATGTGTCTGCGTTGCAGCGTCATCTTTCACCCGAAAATCTGCAGCGTACGAGCGATAAAAAAGTCCTCACCCCCGCAAAAGGAGAGTAGCAAACGGGGGTGAGGCTCGCCCTCGCTACGGTAAGTAGTAGCGGAACGAAGTGAAGATCATTCCATCCAGCCCGTGCGGTTCTCCGCCCACGCCCGACCAAGTATTGCGGTCCACGTAAGAGAACTGCGGACCCCACTGAATGCGGCCCCGGTTCACTTTGTCTTTCGATCCGTCGTAGGGCTTGAACCAAATGCCGAAAGTTCCTTCAATCAGGACGCGCGTATCGGCGGTGCAGCTCGAAAGGCCGCCCGGAAAGAACCCGAGAGTGGTGGTTGACGGGATCGTCTCGGTGAAGCAGCCGGAGTTGCTGAACAGGGGCGATCCGTAGCCGACGTACTTCCCGGAGATGGGATCGTAATCCGATGCTCGACCGGCATACTCCGCGCCGGCGTTCATGTAGACGTCCAACTTCGGCCCGTGCCACTCCAGAGTTCCCAGGCCCTGGTAACTCTTGATCAGATCGAGCGTTCCGTCGGCGTGGACTGAGGCGTCGGGAAGGCCGCCAGTTCCGTAGCGACCTACTCCGCTGCCGCCAAAAGCATGCAACCCGAAGTCGAGATGTTTGTTGTCGAATGACCAGCGGGCGTTGGCGCCAAAGCCGCCGCCATCTTTCGAGCTGTTGAAGGCTTGCGTCGCGCTTGCCGCCGCAAGGCTTCCGCAGGCCGCACTGGCGAAATTCTCCTCGCAGGGGAAAACGCGGTCGCGGAATCGGCTGTACACGCCGAATACCTCGTAGTGTCCAAAGCCCGGCTCAAACGCAAGCTTCGCGATGATGTCAGGCGAAGGGTTGAATGAGTAGTTGGCGATGTTGGAGGCGGCCGCCGAGGCGGTGGCTGTGCCGGCGGAATTGTACAGGCCGCCGCTGGCCCCCATAGAGCCGACCAGGAAATTGTCGGCATTCCCGTGCGTGGTCACGGTAGCCTGCGCGTTTTCCATCGACACAGCGAGCCACACCTTATCGTTGAAACTCTTAGCCAGGCGCAGTCCGTACTGCCGTGCCCAACTGAAGCCGACGGTATACTGCGGATCGATCGTCATGGGAACCGCTTCGCTGCGATTGTCCACACCGTGCTTTGTTTCGGTGACCAGGCTCCACATTTGTCCGCCAGTGAAGGTCAAGCCGTTCGTGAAAGCCACCTGGCCGAAGGCTTGGCGTTGCCGCAATGTGTAGCTGTTGCTCTCGTTGTTGTTGGAGGTGACGCCAGCGGAGAGGAAGTCAGACTCGTAATAGCCGGTTAGTTTGGCGTTCTTCAGTTGCCCCTGAGCCAGCATGGAGATACGCGACTGACGCCCCGAGCCGAAGAACTCTGAAATGCTGCTTTGCGACGCTCCGGGCATGGTCAGAGAATTGAAGGGCGTGCTGATGTCGGACCCGAGAGCACGGGACCGCCGGACAAATTCTGCCGCCAGAAAGCCGCCGGGAGTGATCGTGATTCCCTTGAAGTGCAACGCCAGTGGGTTCTCCAGCGACGCAGTCACGTTTTTCTGCGTCTCCTGTAGCGCCAGGGCCGCGTCGCCCACCGTACCTTTCAGGCCTATTACGTCATTCTGGACCGCCGTGACATTCTGCTCCGCCTGCGTGCTTTGCGAAGTTGCCTCATCGGCGGCTTGTTGTGCGTGCGATGCCGAGCTTTGCACCTGATTCATTTGTTGTTGCAGTTGCTCGATCTGACTGTCGCGGTTTTGCACTTGTTCCACCAAATGCTGAATCTGTTGTTGTTGAGCTTCGATCGCCTTCTGCATTTCTGACAATCGTTCTACAACGGCGTCCGAACTAGCCTTCTTTGATGTTGTTTTTGTCTTCGCCTCTGTGCTGTTCGACGGCCGACTCGCCTGACCGGCGGCGAAGGTGCTCGCCACCAGGCATGCTGCCAATGCCACAGTTACCTGCCTCATGTGCGTCTCTCCTTAGTTTGAGTTCCATGAACAGGGCTCCTGACTGCAAGTCTTCAAGGATTGTCCAGGACGCGCCTCTAGGGGCGGGTTCCTGTAAAAAATGACGGGCTGCCAAACGGAGTCCCAGGTTCGTGGGACTCTACTCTGTTCGGTCCGCGTTCCGTGAGGCAGCCCGTGCTCTCCTATCGCGAAGGAACCACTTGGGCCTGCGTTTCTTCAGGTCCGCTGCGGTTGACGCGCAACAGCATTCCACTGCTCTTGCCTACCTTCACGGTCTTATCGTCCGAAACCAGCGTGACTTGGCCCACAGGCTCTGTGCGTCCCGAATGCAGGATGTGCACATCGCCGAACCCGTACGCGCCACAGGCATTCACCGAGAACACCCAAAACGCTTGCGGGCGCGTGTTGCCATCAACTGTGCTTCGGCAATCCGTACCCAAGTCCTGGCTCACATAGGCCAATACCCCTTGGCTCGTGTATTTCCCCACAGTCTGGGAGCCCATCATGACCGGGCCGCCTTGTCCGTAGGAGACCTGGTCGCCACCGATTTGAACCAGATTCCAGGAACTGGGAGACTGTCCGTCGCCGCCGCTCGTTGGAACCTGCGTGGCTGAGATGGCCGCAACTGAAGCAAGAGCCCTCAGATTCGTGGCAATCGGAACTGTCCGATTCCCCAACCGGACCTGATCGAATTGGAATGAGATCCGCGCTTCGTCCGATCCCCTTCCTGGCTGGATGGCCTCGACCACGTGGCCCGTCACTTTCGATCCCGCACGCAGAGTTGTTCCTCTGCCGAGCGGAACATCTTGAACCACAGTGGCGGTGATTGCGGCTCCGGCCTGACTCTTGTCCGACCGCATCATGGAATCCAAAGTGACAGGAAGAATCGTTCCCGCTGGAATTAGCGCGGAAGACCCTTGCTGATCGTTGGAGCATGATTTGTCTCCCGACCCCGTGGCGCTCATCAGTCGCAGTTCCACAGGACGATCTGGCGACATAACAACATGCATCCAGTGCCCGTGCTCATCTACAAGTACGCTAACGGTGTGATTCGGGGCGATTTCGGACGGCACGAAGTCGCTCGCCGACTTGTACTTGGCGATATACAACGTGCAGTTCACTCGAATGGCAATGTCGTAGACGTAATTGGCCGTGGTGCCCACCTTGGTCACCGAAACCACGGTTGCGGGCTGGTAGGCCCCTTTTAAATCTTGTTCTGTGCCCGCATGCAGAAACACGGGCAATAGGCACGCAAAGAAACCCATCACTATCAATGCTTTTTTCATGATCTCCTCCCGGAGAGCAGCCAGATCACTCGGGAAAAACAGCGGCGCAAAGCATCGCGCTCCCAAGTTTCACTTGGCCCGTTTTGAACTCACTCGGGATTTGGCGCCAGTCTTGGTAGAGACTGGTCGCGCCAATCAGCGACTGAGTTAGAGTTCAGTTGGAGTGACTAGCTTTTGAATGAACGAGGAAAGTCAGCAGGTGGGAGGTGGTCGGTTGTAGAGATTCTCTTCCAGAAGAAGAGTGGGAAGAGGTGGGCCGGCCGGCGTCACACGGGGATAAAACGTGGGAGCCTGTGCCACCGCGATCGTCGCTACTGGGGCAGCCCAACGAACCGCATCGCGATCCATATGCTGCCGCATAGCCTGCGGCGAGCTGGACTGAACCGTTGTAGAGAGGGAAGTTGTGTCGTCGAAAGTCCGCGTAGCCAGCGTCAGGACAAGCGAACACATGACAACGCCGACCAGCGCCCAGCGCCACCACGGCACCGGGCAAAGCGAAACGTCTCTGGATTCAGCTTTTCCCACAACAACCTCAAGGTCAATTATACATACGGGGGTCCCACAAGCAAGGTTACTGTCATCAATCGAACGGATCTGATTCCTTGATCGGCACCGAAGCCATACGAGCGGCTCGCCGATTCAGATGCGCCAGGAAGTATGCAGGTTGTGTTATTTCCTACTCTCAAGGCTATGCGGAAACATGACATCCGATCAGCCTCGTCAGGATCGAGAAATTTGGAGCACAAAGCGGAGCACAATAACTGCCGAATGAGAGGCAGTGAGTCCGACTCAGAGGCATTGGGTCCGACTGTAAGTGCTTTACTACGAGTGAGGGCGGCGAGAATGAGTCATTTGCTAAACCGTTGTACGGGCTAACACCTGTACCCAGGGTTCGAATCCCTCCCTCTCCGCCAACGCCAGTCTGCACTGCAGAGAAAATCGCCTCTCCTAACTCCGAAATACGCGAGAAATGCCCGTATTTCGTGATTGTTTCCGAACAAACCGGACTGGAGAGAACGGACCGCTCGGCAGCGAAGGCGGTCACCGTCCCGCTTTTCTCTGGAGGGCACAGGCGCAGTCCGGTTTCGAGTATGGCATCAAGCGAATGCAAAGCGATCAGAAGCTAGAGATTCGGCCATAGCGACTTTGACTTTTGTCAGCACCTCGGAGGTCGAGTTCGGTGCTTCCCAAAAAAGCCCGCTTTTGGCCAACCAAACAAGGGGCGTTTCCCGGTACCGATCTGATGAAACTTCCTACAAACTGACTCGTGGTCTGGGATTCTTTTTGCGGCTTATAATCAGGCATCCGCTCTCTAATTTTGGAGAGCGACCGAGCGGCTTTCCAAATCAGCTCTGGAGTATTATCTTTCGGCGCTGAGAAAACTGGAGTCGAGGAATCTTAATGGGCCTACAAATCGAACGCAGCATGGAAACCACAATCGACGGCCTCCCGGCAGGAAAGCACGCTGTTACATCGGCTGCCGCAACCCGGCGACAGTTTCTGGAGTTTGCTGGCGCAGGCATAGTGGCCGCAACGATTGGCCAAGAAGCGTGGGGTGATCAGCCGGAGCACGACGTCCCGTACCGCACTTTGGGCCGCACGGGTGAAAAAATTTCGGCGGTTGGTATCGGCGGTTATCACTTGGGAAGGCCTGGGGTCACGGAAGATGAAAGCCTTCGTATTGTCCGGAAGGCTCTCGACGAAGGGATCAACTTCCTGGACAACTGTTGGGACTACAACGGTGGCGAAAGCGAAATCAGAATGGGACGCGCCCTGCGGGATGGCTATCGCAAGAAAGCGTTTCTCATGACAAAGATCGATGGCCGGGACAAAAACACTGCCGAAAAACAGATCAACGAATCATTGAAGCGGTTGCAAACCGATAGGATCGATCTCCTGCAGTTTCACGAAGTCATTCGCGATACCGACCCCGACCGTATATTCGCTCCTGGCGGCGCGCTGGAAGCAGTGCTTCAAGCGCAAAAAGATGGGAAGGTTCGCTATATCGGATTCACCGGTCACAAGAGCCCGGACTTCCACTTGAAGATGCTAAACACAGCGTCGGCTCATCAATTCACCTTTGATGCCGTGCAGATGCCGCTCAACGTGATGGACGCCCACTTCAACAGCTTCGAAGCAAAGGTGCTTCCGGTTCTGCTGAAGCAAAACATCGGCGTACTCGGAATGAAGCCGCTGGGAGACCCGTTCATCCTCCACAGCAAGACAGTGACAGCCATCGAGTGCTTACACTACTCGATGAACCTGCCGACCAGTGTCGTCATTACGGGTTGCGATTCACTTACCATACTGAAGCAGACCATCGACGCGGCACGCAGTTTTCGGGCTCTGAGCGAGGACATGGTTGCAAAACTGCTGGCAAAGACCGCTCAAGCGGCACAATCTGGAGAGTATGAACTATACAAAACAAGCCACCATTTCGACGGGACTTACCAGAATCCGCAGTGGCTGGGGTTACAGGGGATTTAATGTCGTTTCTGACCAGCAGCGCGGCTGTCGGCACTAATCCTTAGTTGCGGATTCCCCGTCATTCGCCCACGACCGCAAATTTGCTCGATTATTTCGCCATTTTTCCCTCAGGGGCGCGAAAGGCCCGGCCTTTTGAACAGGCTGAAACCCGTAACCCTCAACGGGTACGATCTGGCCCTAACGCCGTAAGAATCAGTATTGGGCGGTTGGCGCGGACGCTTGCAACACGATTTACAAGAATCTCTGAAAATCTCTATTTTGTCACTCTTTGACGTGCACACCTGCGGAGAATTGTTAGCTTTTGGACTCCGGGGTACGCACGCAGTCACGTCCGAGCCAATTTGGCCGTCGAAAGGACCCCAAAAACGTTTGACTTTCGGCCCCACAATCGCCAGGGGTTCGCCTTTCGGTGGAATAAGAAAAGGGGCTGGTTTCTGGATTCGGTGCTTACGCAAATTCTCCGGAGGAGACGTGTTGCAGAATCTGTATGTTGCACAAACGTCGCTCTTAGTCGCCGACAGAAAAGGTAACGAAGGTTCGAATCCCACGCTCTCCGCCACGCAGTCTGGACTGCGGAGAAACCTCGCTGCAATACCCGCAAAATCGCTCGAAATGGCCGCAATTTCGCGAATCTTGCCCGCAAACCGGACCAAAGCAGACGCACGAGATCTCGACACCGGAGAGCCCACACCGGAAGCGCCGAGGACAATCTTTGATTTATTGGGGACAATTCAGAAGCTTCCATTTCGTCCACAAGCGCGAGGGGAATTCGAATATGTGGGCACGAAGCCTTTGGGGACAGGATGCAACCCTGCGAACCTGAACTCTGAGTGCACCGGAACTCCAGTGAAGGAGTTCCGCGGTGCAGTGGTTCGACCCTTTTTGAATGGCCGGATGGATGCCGGGGTGAATTTCCTTGTTGCCAGCGGTTATAGCGGCCAGACAACGGAGAACTTTTATCCTTCCGAGATCCAAGAGGTGGTCGGAGTTCGCATACCATCCTATGCCAGCGTGACTCTTACTTATAGCTTTGGACGGACTGCCGCACCCGAGAACACATCTCACAAGTAGACGGGCGACGTGTTTCTTAAGATGACTTGTGTCTTTCAAGCCTCCGATACTCTCCCAGGACTCGTGGGGACCAGTCGGGGACTCGACTCCTGTCTCACATCCTGCTGATCCTAACGTAGCGGCCCACGTCTGGAATTGCTTTGAGAAACACATATCCCGCGAAAAGCAACGTTGCTATCCCAATGCCACTAGTGATTGTTAACAATGTTTTCATAAGGTCTCCTGGCAATAATCTTACTCTTGGATGTCTTTCTCGGAGAAAGAGAAGCCCAAAAAACACCATAAGCCGAAGAAATGCATGTTCTGCCTTGGTTCTGGCCGATCAAGGATCAGGTGTTCTTATCGCCCCCACGCGTCTGCCGACATCTGTGGAGCGAGAACGAGAGAGAATCCGCTAAAATATGCCAGGTTAGCAGGGCGCACTCTAACGTGTGGTACTTTACTCGCTCAGCCTTCGGTCCAGAATTCTTCAGCTCGATTTGCGAGGAAAGAATCGGAACGGAGCCTTTGGCGCGCTCCAAGGAGAAGCCGAAATGGTGGAGGCCGAGATTCGACGGGGAACTCAGAACCCGATCCCTGAACTCGATGTTCTCTGGATTACTGCCGGCCTTGGATGTGACGGGGACACCATCGCCATGACGGCCGCCACCCAGCCCAGTATTGAAGATATCCTTCTCGGGCAAATTCCCTGGATTCCAAAAGTGACCCTGCACAATCCCTTCCTTGCCCTGGCTAATGGCGACGACTTCATGAAGGCCTTTCATCAAGCGGCTGAAGGGAAAATGGAAAATTTCGTTTTGGTGATCGAAGGGTCCATCCCGAATGAACATAATAAGGACGAAGGCTATTGGGCCTCCATGGGCACGGACCCAAAGACCGGTCAGCCGATCACCACGTGTGAATGGATCGATCGTCTCGCTCCCCAAGCGTGGGCGGTAGTGGCGGCGGGAACCTGCGCCACCTACGGCGGCATTCACGCCATGGAGGGCAATCCCACGGGATGTATGGGCCTTCCCGACTACCTGGGATGGAAATGGAAGTCGAAAGCGGAGATTCCCATCGTGTGCGTGCCCGGCTGTCCGGTGCAGCCCGATAATTTTATGGAAACGCTTCTGTATCTGCTCTACATGGCTTCCGGCCGTGCGCCAATGATTCCGCTCGATGAGGCGTTGCGGCCGACATGGCTCTTCGGTAACACAGTGCACGAAGGCTGTGACCGCGGCGGATTCTACGAGCAGGCACAGTTTGCGGAAGAATACGGATCTCCGCTTTGCATTGTGAAGCTGGGATGTTGGGGTCCGGTCGTGCAGTGCAACGTTGGAAAGCGTGGATGGATGGGAGGGATCGGCGGGTGCCCCAATGTCGGCGGCATCTGCATAGGATGTACCATGCCGGGCTTTCCCGACAAATTCATGCCCTTTATGAATCAGCCGCCGGGCTCGCTCTTGTCGTCGGCTGCGGTCCAGACGTATGGACGGGCGATTCACGCCTTGCGACGTTTCACGCAGTCGTCGCTGAACAAAGAGCCTAGCTGGCGCAAGCCAACGCGCGGCAACGCGCAAAAAAGCCCAAGAAAATAGGCTGAAGCTGGGCTTGGGCGTAGTCATGAAGTTGCTCTCGCTTGAGGGATGAGCATGGTCTCGTTTTCGTGGCCGAATAATGCGAACAGCACGCCCAAGGACCATCCTTCTGCGGTTGCCGAGCGGGACCTGGCTCCTTCCGAGGCTGAGGAAATTCTCCAGGGCTTGGCCGGAGTCTTCGCCCGCCACCACAATCCGGCAGCCGCAAGACGCGTCGTGTATCCGCCGGAACGGCCCGACCAGGGATGGTCCCAGGATGACGATGCGCAGCTTCCGAATCTCGAAGCCAGATATCGAGCGTTGGTCGAGCAGATCCCGGCGGTAGTGTTCATGGCCTATCTCGATCGTGGGATCGGCGAGGCCTATGTCAGCCCTCAGATTGAAGCCGCGCTGGGTTTTTCGCAGGAAGAGTGGCTGGAAGATCCGGTCCGCTGGTACAGCCACATCCATCCCGAAGACAAGCAGCGCTGGAGCACCGAAGCGGCCGAGATGTTTCTGACCGGCAATCCGCTGCGTTCGGCCTATCGTGTGGTTTCACGCGACGGCCGCGTCATCTGGTTTCATTGCGAAGCCAAGATGATTCGCAAGGAAGACGGCGAGCCCTGGTTCATTCACGGCGTGGGCTTTGATATCACTGATCTGAAGCGGACCGAAGCAACGTTGCAGGAAGAGCGCAATGTGGTCTCCGCCATCCTCCATACCGTGGGCGCTTTGGTGGTGGTGCTGGATTCGGAAGGCAGGATCATGCGCTTCAACCGGGCTTGTGAACAAACCAGTGGATATTGCTTCGCTGAGGTTGCCGGCCAGAAGATCTGGGATTTGTTCATGGTTCCGGAAGAGGTGGACCGTTTCAAGTCAGTCTTTCAGCAACTCTGTTCGGACGAGTTGCCCAGCGACTATGAGGGCTACTTGGTAAAGCGGGACGGCGCTCGCCGCCTGATCGCATGGTCAAGCACGGTGCTTCCTGGCAAGAACGGGAAGCCTACGTATATCATCGCAACCGGAATTGACATCACCGAGCGCAAACACCTGGAGAAAACAATTCTGGAGGTCAGCGCCCGGGAGCAGCGCCGCATTGGTCAGGACCTGCATGATGGCTTGGGCCAGCATCTCACGGGCATCGCCTTCATGAGCAAGGTGCAGGAACAAAAGCTGATGGAAAAAGGCCTGCCCGAGGCCGGCGACGCCGCCAAGATCGTGAAGCTGGTGAATGAGGCCATCAACAAGACGCGCGAATTGGCGCGTGGATTACTTCCGGTTGTGTCTGACGCGCAGGGGTTGATGTCAGCCTTGCAGCAATGGGCGGGCGAAGTGGAAGATTTGTTTGCGGTCAGTTGCCGGTTCCAGTGTTTTACTCCCGTACTCATCGATGACGACACGGTGGCCACGCATCTCTACTACATTGCCCGGGAAGCGGCGAACAATGCGATCAAGCATGGTCACGCCCGCCAGATCGTCATTCGCCTGGCCGCCGACCAGCACCAGGGAGCGCTTACCATCCAGGATGACGGCTACGGAATCGGCAACCTCACTCCCAGCAACAAAGGAATGGGACTTCATCTGATGAACTACCGGGCCAAGATAGTCGGGGGTTCGCTTGAGGTGCAGCGCGTCCCTACTGGCGGAACCGTGGTGACCTGTTTGTTCCCAGTCGGGACGAAGGAATGCAGTAAAACATGAGCGTGACTTACAAATCGCAGAACCATACGGCGCAGAACCAGGCTGTCACCAAGAAAAGAATCCTGGTGGTCGATGACCATCCCATCGTGCGCCAGGGTTTGGCGCTGCTGATCAATCGGGAGCCCGATCTGGTGGTCTGCGGCGAAGCTGAAGAAGCGACGGGCGCGATGCACGTGCTGGCCTCGGCCCGGCCCGATGTTCTCATCGTGGACATTTCTCTGAATGGCCCCGATGGCCTCGATCTGCTGAAGAACATTCGCACTACTCATCCCACCCTGCCGGTGCTGATCCTCTCGATGCACGATGAGTCGATCTACGCCGAACGAGCGCTGCGCGCCGGTGCGAATGGTTACATCATGAAGCAGGAAGCCACCGAGAAAGTGCTGGTCGCCGTGCGCCGCATTCTGAACGGTGAGATTTACGTCAGCGACCGCATTGCTAATAAGATGCTCAAGCACTACATCACCGGCTCCGGTACTCTGCGAAACTCTTCCATCGCCGATCTCAGCGACCGCGAACTGGAAGTCTTCCGCCTGATTGGGGAGGGTCACGGAACTCGACAGATTGCCGAAGAATTGCACCTCAGCGTAAAGACCGTTGAATCCTACCAGGCGCACATCAAGGAAAAGCTGTCGCTGCGCAGCGCCCGCGAGCTCATGCAGCACGCCATTCAGTGGAATATGAATGAAAAAACCGCCTAGAAGTGTCTAGTAGAAGTGTCTGTGCGTCGCGCTAACCCGAACTCGCCGCAAATTCCGCTCGGCTTCCCTCTGGTTCCCGCACAGATGTACTCCCTAGTCATCAGGGAATCCCCGATAGAAAAAATAGTGATATCACGAAACTGAAAAAGTGAACCTCCCGCTTGTGGCCATTCTAGAGAGGGTTGATTCTAAGGGCGTTTTGTTAGGTCCTGTTCTAGGAAGACTACAAAGAAGAGTTGCTCCTGGATCGAGCGCTAGAGATATTCGCGACGTCCTAAACGAGAACTTCGGCAACCAAGACCTTTTACTGAACAGCTTGGATGGGATAAGGAGAGTCCAGTTATGGCAACGGAAACAGTTCCGTACGGTCGGGTCACGCAAAAACCATCGCCTGTCGCCGAGGTACACATACTCTGGATCACCGCGGGTCTGGGCTGTGACGGAGACTCGGTCTCAGTCACCGCGGCTACTCAGCCAAGCATCGAGGACGTTCTGCTGGGAGCAATCCCAGGACTTCCCAAGGTGCACCTGCATAATCCCGTCCTTGCCTATGAGAACGGGGATGAGTTTATGAAATTCTGGTATATGGCAGAAAAGGGCCAGATCGATCCTTTTGTCTTGGTAGTGGAGGGATCGATTCCGAACGAAAAAATAAAGAAGGAAGGCTATTGGGCTGGCCTTGGAACTGATCCAAAGACTGGCCAGCCGATCACCACCAACGAGTGGATTGACCGTCTGGCACCCAAGGCGCTGGCGGTCGTGGCCTGCGGCACCTGCGCCACGTACGGCGGAATTCATGCCATGGAAGGCAATCCAACGGGAGCGATGGGCTTGGCTGATTATCTGGGCTGGGACTGGAAGTCAAAAGCAGGTCTGCCCATAGTCAATGTTCCCGGATGCCCAGTCCAGCCCGATAATTTCATGGAGACCGTGCTCTACCTGCTCTACCAGGTAGCGGGACTGGCGCCCATGATTCCGCTCGATGATCAGTTGCGTCCCACCTGGTTGTTTGGCCAGACGGTCCACGAAGGCTGCGATCGAGCCGGCTACTACGAGCAGGGTGACTTCGCCGAAGTGTACGGCTCTCCAAAGTGCATTGTGAAGTTGGGATGCTGGGGGCCGGTCGTGAACTGCAATGTGCCCAAACGCGGCTGGATGGCAGGAATAGGCGGCTGCCCCAACGTGGGCGGCATCTGCATCGGCTGCACGATGCCTGGATTCCCCGACAAGTTCATGCCCTTCATGGATGAGCCGCCGGGAGCGAAGGTTTCCAGCGCAGCGGTCGGAGCTTACGGCCGTGCGATTCGTGCCCTTCGTTCGATGACGCAGAACACCGTCAACAAGGAGCCGAAGTGGCGTCATCCTCGCGCCGAGATCACCACCGGATACCATCCGCGAACTTACTGAGAGACCCGCGAAGCCAAAGGAGCGATCGAATGAGCACCGTAACAGCACCGACAAAAGATGTGCCCAGCAAAAAGGGAAATCTGGTGGAAATGAACTGGGACCCGATCACCCGCATTGTGGGCAGCCTGGGCATCTTCACCAAAATCGACTTCGAGAACCGTCATGTGGTCGAGTGTCACAGCACCTCGTCCATTTTTCGCGGCTACAGCATCTTCATGAAGGGCAAAGATCCGCGCGACGCTCACTTCATCACAAGCCGCATCTGCGGGATTTGTGGCGACAACCACGCCACCTGCGCCACTTACGCGCAGAACATGGCGTTTGGCGTAAAGCCGCCTCCCATCGCCGAGTGGATCGTCAATCTCGGCGAAGCCGCCGAGTATATGTTCGATCACAATATTTTCCAGGACAATCTCGTGGGCGTCGACTTCTGCGAGCAGATGGTCAAGGAAACCAATCCCAAGGTCTGGGCGAAAGCGCAATCGACGCCCGCGCCGCACTCCAATCTGCACGGATACAAGAACATCTCCGATATCATGACCGCGCTCAATCCGTTTACCGGAGCGTTCTATCGCGAAGCTCTGGTCATGAGCCGTATGACGCGCGAGATGTTTTGCCTGATGGAGGGTCGCCACGTTCATCCATCGACTCTGTATCCCGGAGGCGTTGGCACGGTGCCCACCATCCAGCTCTTCACTGACTACCTGGTCCGCCTGATGAAGTATGTTGAATTCATGAAGAAGGTCGTTCCGTTGCACGACGACCTGTTCGACTTTTTCTACCAGGCGCTTCCCGGCTACGAAGAGGTAGGCCGCCGGCGCGTTCTGCTGGCGTGCTGGGGATCGTTCAACGATCCCGATGTCTGCGACTACACTTACAAGAACATGACGAACTGGGGGCGCAGTATGTTCGTCACTCCGGGTATTGTGGTCGACGGCAAGCTGGTGACTACCGATCTGGTGGACATCAACCTGAACATCCGCATTCTGCTGGGCAGTTCGTATTACGACGAGTGGAAGAACTCGCAGGTCTTCGTCAAGACCGATCCTCTCGGAAATCCGGTGGACAAGAACCATCCCTGGAACCAGACTACGATCCCCCGGCCGCAGAAACGCGACTTCGGCGGCAAATATACCTGGGTGATGTCGCCGCGCTGGCTCGACAAGCGTACCGGCGATCACCTGGCGATGGATACCGGAGGCGGTCCCATCGCTCGCCTCTGGGCAACCGCGCTAGCCGGCCTGGTGGATATCGGCTATATCAAGGCCACCGGTAGCAGCGTAAAGATGTATCTGCCCAAGACGACCTCGCTGCCAGAGGTCGAGTTCGAATGGAGAATTCCGAAGTGGAGCAATGCCATCGAACGCGACCGGGCACGGACTTATTTCCAGGTCTATGCCGCCTGCGCCGCGTTGCACTTCATGGAAAAGGCGCTGGCGGAACTTCATGCCGGGCACACCAAGACCTGGACGGAATTCAAGGTGCCCGAAGAAGCCATCGGTTGCGGCTTCCACGAAGCGGTGCGCGGCGTGCTCTCGCACCATGTGGTGATCAAAGACGGTAAGATCGCCAACTACCACCCGTATCCTCCCACTCCCTGGAATGCCAATCCGCGCGACATTTACGGCACTCCGGGTCCGTACGAGGACGCGGTGCAGAACACCCCGATCTTTGAGGAAAACGGCCCCGACAAATTCAAGGGAATCGACATCATGCGCGCTGTGCGCAGCTTCGATCCCTGCTTACCGTGCGGCGTTCACATGTATCTGGGCAATGGCAAAGTGTTGGAGACGCATCATTCTCCGATGTTTGGCCTTCAACCCTAGAACTTGGACCGGGCTGACTAAGGAGTGAGGGTGATAGCTTTAGGAATCGCCAACTACGCTCTAGCGACGCAGCTGGCATCTCGAAACTACGCTCTCGCTCCTGATTTTTGGTTGTGGTGCAGTTTGGCAAGGAAGCGAGCCAAACGCGCGATTATTGCGTCGCAAAGAACCCTTCGGTCGCTTGCGCTCTCTCAGGGCAGGCTGCGACGCTTCGCGCGGCTCGCCTAGATCCTTCACTGCGCAAAGAACGCTTGTCAGGATGACAATCAAACTGCACCACTACCTGATTTTTGGGCTGTTTGACTGTTATTGGTTGACAAGAAGAGTTCGAGAAGGAGCATCGTGGCTGACGGCAAAGACTTTCGGGAAGAAATGCAACGCATCGGGGGGCTGGTTCAGGAAGTCGAATCCATCTCCGATCCGGCGGTACGGTCCGCGACCAGGAATCTGGTGCAGTCTCTTATGGACTTGCACGGTGCGGCGCTGGCGAGAGCGCTCGAAATCGTCGCCGATGCTGGTGAACCGGGGATGAGCATCATCGACCGCCTGGGCCGCGATTCGCTGGTCAGCAGCGTCTTGATCCTTTACGGGCTCCATCCTGAGGATCTCGAAAGCCGAGTGGTAAAAGCCGTCGACAAGATACGGCCGCAGTTGCGGAAGCAGGGCTGTGAAGTGGAACTGCTGGCCGTGAACGATGGCGCAATCCATCTCCGCGTCGAAACCGGTTCGCACACCTGTGGCTCAACCGCGAAAACCGTGCAGGCTACTTTGGAGGGGGCTATGTACGACGCCGCCCCGGATTTGACCTCCCTGGTAATTGAAGGTCTTGAAGAGAAGCCCGCCTCCGGATTTGTGGCTCTGGACAAGTTGGTGGGATGCCGCGCAGGATCGCCGGTAGCTCTGGGAACGCAGGGTGCGGATTAGCAGGTTTGAAAACATGAGTTCGGGACAATTTACAGAATCAGCCGATGGTTTTGGGACGCTGCGCCAGTTTGCGCGCCGCGAGCGGCCGCTCGAACGCTGCGAGTTGTGCAGCATGGGCCTGCGGCCCGATCATCCGCACTTGATCGAGGTGGCTCAGCGAAAGCTGCTCTGTACTTGCGACGCGTGCGCAATTCTGTTCAGTGGTCAAGGAGTGAAGTTCAAGCGTGTGCCACGGCGGGTGCGATCTATTCCAGGCTTTAATCTTAGCGACGCCGAGTGGAACGGCTTGACGGTCCCCATTAATATGGCCTTCTTTTTCAAGAGCAGCCTTGAGAATCGGGTCATCGCGCTTTATCCGAGTCCCGCGGGTGCGATCGAATCTCTGCTGGCGCTGGAATCGTGGAACGACATTGTGGCCCGCAACCCGATTCTGAACGAAATGGAATCAGATGTGGAAGGGTTGCTGGTCAACCGGCTGGGGTATTCCCGTGGATATTCTGCGGCCGAGTACTACCTGCTTCCCATCGACGAATGCTACAAGCTGGTGGGCTTGATTCGCATGCATTGGAAAGGTCTCTCGGGTGGGACGGAAGTGTGGCAGGAACTGGGCGAGTTCTTCACGAGTTTGAAAGCGCGATCAGTCGACGTTCGCGTCGACGTCCCCGTCGAGGTCAAAGAGGTGTCCAGGGTGGAAGAGCAATCGCATGCCTGACCTGAGCTTTCAAGTCGAGGGAGCCGAGGTTGTCGCTAATGCGGCCACGGCTCTGCTGGCCTTCAAACTCCGCCTGACGGACGCCAATCCGGAACAGACGATTCACACGGTCGCGTTGCGCTGCCAGATCCAGCTCGAAGTCACCCGCCGCAAATACACGCCTGAGGATCAGGAGCGGTTGCTCGATCTGTTTGGCGAGCCCAGCCGCTGGGGCCAAACCCTGCGCAATCTTTTGTGGACCCACGCCAATCTCGTCGTGCCTTCGTTCAAGGGAACCACTCTGATTGATCTTCCCGTGCCCTGCACATTTGATTTCAACGTGGCTGCCACGAAATACTTCGACGGCCTGGCCAATGGAGAAGTTCCGATTTGCCTGCAGTTCAGTGGGACGATTTTCTACGCGAGTGCGGAAGGCGGATTGCAGGTCGCGCCGATTTCCTGGGACAAGGAAGCTCGCTTCAAGCTCCCGGTAAAAATCTGGCGCGACATGATGGAATCTTACTATCCCAACAGCGCCTGGCTCTGCTTGCACAAGGACGCCTTTGACCGCTTGTATCAATACAAAGTCCGGCACGGAATTCCCACCTGGGAAGAGACGCTGGAGAGGATCATTCCGGTTGAAGAGACCGAAGAAAAGGTAATGGGATGAATCTCAGGGCGGTAGAGCAGATCGCAAAGGCAGTCCTGTACGAGGGGTACATGCTCTATCCTTACCGCCCATCGTCGGTAAAGAATCAGCAGCGCTGGAATTTCGGTGTGCTCTGTCCGCGGTCTTACAGCGAGGCGCAGAACGGCACCGAGGCCTGGACCATGCAGACCGAATGTCTGGTCGAAGGCAGCTTGATGACCGGACTTGAAGTTCGAGTGCGATTTCTGCAGCTGATAGCACGTTCGGTCGGCGAGTTGACTACGCCGCTGAGCGATTTGTTGCCGGTCGAAACACCCGAATTTCGTCAGGTGGACAAACTCGCGGTAAATGACCGCGTCTATCAGCCCTGGCAGGAAGCGGTGGAGCGGGAAATCAGCGTGCCATTATGTAACGTGGAAGCGCTCGGCCGCAGTCCGATAACGCAAGCCTTCAGTTTTGCCGCGGAGAAGCAGTTTGAGTCCTTGCGCGAGTCCGACGGCAAGTCGGGGGGCGAGTCACCAGGAATGATCGTCGGCATTCTTGTACGCGAGCGAAGTGCCATTTTTGGCGAAGTGGAAGTTGCCGGGGCCCGGCAGGACAATGGTGCCTTCAAAGTAAGCGTGTGCATCCGCAACACCACGCGTTTTGAAATCTCGAACGAGACCAATCGCGAAGAAGCCTTGTTAAGTGCCTTAGTCTCGGCTCACACAGTTCTCGGCGTGCAGGATGGCAGGTTCGTCTCGCTGCTCGCGCCTCCGGAGCAAATGAGCGAACTGGCCGCGAGTTGCAAGAACGTGGGAACGTGGCCTGTCCTCGTCGGGAAAGAAGGACAATGTGACACCGTACTCTCTTCTCCAATCATTCTCTACGACTATCCCCAGATCGCTCCCGAGAGTGCTGGAGACCTGTTTGATGGAACCGAGATTGACGAGATTCTCTCGCTGCGCATCATGACATTGACCGACGACGAGAAGCGCGAGATGAGCCAGTCGGATGAGCGTGCCCGCCAGATGCTCGAGCGCACCGAGACCATGCCGGTCGAACAGTTCATGAAGCTCCACGGAGTGCTGCGCGGACTGCGGCCGCTCAAGCCTTGTTCACCCCAGGAGGAGACCCAGTGAACGAGTGGGAATGGCAACTCCTCGAGGAAAAGACCCCGGTCGATCATCTGGAAATTTCAGGAGTCGAGGTGCGGACCGGAAGCCGCGTGCGTCTGAATCCCCGTAAGGGTGGTGATGTGATGGATATCGCACTCGCGGGCCAGATTGCAACCATCGAATGCATTGAACAGGACTACGAGGGCAAGAGCCACGTCTGCGTAGTTCTGGATGAAGATCCAGGAAGAGACATGGGTTTGCTTCGTCAACCAGGTCATCGCTTCTTTTTCGATGCGGAAGAAGTTGAACCACTCTCTGAAGAAGAAGCCACGTACATCCACTCATCGGAGAAGCCAACCGTCTTGATAGCCGGCATCGGCAACATCTTTCTCGGCGATGACGCCTTCGGCGTGGAAGTTGTCCGCCGCCTTGCTGACCTGCAGCTACCGGAAAGCGTGCGCGTGGCCGATTTTGGCATTCGCGGTTTCGATCTGGCTTACGCTCTGCAGGACGGTTACGAAACCACCATCCTAGTGGACGCTTCTCCGCACGGCGAAGCTCCGGGCACTCTCTACGTCATCGAACCTGATCTGAAGGCCTTGGACGATTCGGAGGCTCCGCAGCCCGCGGTTGAAGCTCACGCCATGAATCCCATGAACGTGCTGCGCATGGCGCGGGCGATGAATATCGAAGTAAAGAACGTGCTGCTGGTCGGCTGCGAGCCGGAAACCCTCGGAGGCGAAGAGGGGCAGATGGGACTGAGTGCCGCGGTCGAGGCTGCTGTCGATCACGCGGTCAAACTGGTCGAATCGATCGTCAACAAAATTCTCAACGGTGATCGGCCCGATTCCAATCTTCGTTCGGGGCTATAAACATCTTTACAAAAGGAGACTGCCGTGGCAATGGAAAATGGTGACGGGGGCTTCAACGACAAGGACACGCTGTTCATGCTGAGTGGAGTGGCTCTGGTGGTTTTCGGGGCAGGTCTGATTCTCTCCAATCCGATCGCGCGGCGCTATCTCGGCCAGTTCGGGGTCGGAAATCTGGCTCAGGCCGCGTTGCCGGATCTGGATCGATATCTAAAATTGCGCGCCATGTGACAGCATGAGATGACATGAAGGGCCGCAACTAGGTCAGGGGGAACATTAGTTTGTCTACAGCAGGGACGCCGCAGGCGACCAAGGTTCGATACTTAATTGAAGCCAAGGGGAGTACATTCACGGTCCGGGCGTTTGCCACGGGTATGCTTTCGGCATTTGGCCATAACCCGACGATCGCAATTCCGGACCTCCAGGGCGAGATTCAGTTCGCCTCCGATACTCCGGAGGGTTCGTCTGTGCGGATCGTGATCCAGGCGGCCTCCCTGGCGGTGACCGGCGACATCAGCGCCAAGGACCGCCAGGAAATCGAACGCAGAATGCACGACGAGGTTCTCGAGACTGATGGCTTCCCGGAGATCACTTATGAATGCCCCCGACCTTCGTCGATTCAGAAGATGGGCGAGGGTCTATATGTGGTCGAGTTGAACGGAGATTTGGCCTTGCACGGGGTCACGCGCAGTCAGCCGGTTTCCGCGCGAGTGACGGTGAAAGGTGATGTTGTGCGCTCCGCTGGGGAGTTTTCCCTTCGCCAGAGCGATTACGAAATCAAGCCGGTTTCCGCGGCTGGGGGTACGGTGAAGCTGAAGGATGAGATCAAACTGTCGTTCGATATTTTCGCGCGCAAGCAGGCGTGAGCCGCTCACGGCAAAGGTTTTCGAAGATGGATCAGGATGGAGCGAATCATGAGATTGCGGGAGGATGTCGCATGTGTCTAGCCATACCAGGGAAGATCGTCGAGATCTCTTCCGATAACCAGGATTCCGCGCTCGTGGATGTAGTCGGCGTGCGGCGCAGGATTGATTTGGGCCTGTTGCAGGACGACAAGCCAGTGCCGGGCGACTGGGTGCTCATTCACGTGGGCTTTGCCATGAGCAAGATTAGCGAGCAGGATGCCGCCGACCAGATGAGCACGCTCAGGATGCTGGGAGAGATCGATGGAGCGATGCAGGAAGTCCAGGGATATGGCTTGAAGGATGTGAATTGAGGCCCGCTCGCGTCCAGCCCGCAAGGGAGGGATCAGCATGAGATACGTCGATGAGTTTCGCGAACCCGAATTGATTTCGAAGACGGCAGACGAGATTCGCCGCCTCGCCGGTACGGAACGCCACTACCGCATGATGGAAGTCTGCGGCGGACATACTCATGCCATCTACCGATTCGGCCTGAAAGATATACTTCCGGAAAATATCGAACTGATTCACGGCCCCGGCTGTCCCGTCTGCGTTCTGCCCATGGGAAGAATCGACGACGGCCTCGCCATCGCGCACGAACCGGATGTCATCTTCGCCGCCTTCGGCGACATGATGCGCGTGCCCGGCACGCAAGGCAGCCCGCTCGAGCACAAAGCCCGCGGCATGGACGTTCGCATCGTGTATTCGCCTTCCGATGCGCTGAAGCTGGCCCGGCTGAATCCCGACAAGCACGTCATGTTCTTTGCCATCGGGTTTGAAACCACCGCGCCTTCCACCGCGCTTACGATGATGCGCGCCAAGGCCGAAGGCGTCCGTAATTTCTCCGTGTTCTGCAACCACGTCACCATCATTCCGGCGATTCGTGCCATCCTCGACTCTCCCGACATGCGGCTCGACGCCTTCATCGGTCCCGGCCACGTTTCGACCGTCATCGGTTGCCGTCCTTACGAGTGGATCGCCCGGAACGAACGCAAACCGATCGTGGTGTCGGGCTTCGAACCGTTGGACATGCTGCAATCCATTGTCATGCTCCTGCGCCAGTTGAAGGCGGGCGAGGCTAAGGTGGAGAATCAATACAAGCGCGTCGTTCCCTGGGAAGGTAACCGAGCCGCGCTCCGTGCCATAGCCGAAGTTTTCCAGTTGCGCCCTTATTTTGAGTGGCGCGGTCTAGGATTCATCTCGCAGTCGGCACTGCGCATCAACGACAAGTACGCCGAATGGGACGCGGAACAACGCTTCGCGGTTCCAGGCATTCGAGTGACCGATCCTAAAGCGGCGCAGTGCGGAGAGGTGCTGAAGGGCGTACTGAAGCCGCATCAGTGTAAACTTTTTGGCCGGGAGTGCACGCCGGAGCATCCTATCGGCGCACTCATGGTGTCATCGGAAGGATCATGCGCCGCCTATCACAACTACGAGTACCGCAAGGCAGCAATGGTAAGTCTGAGCTCGATAGCCTGAGCGCTCCGGCCGCCGCAGTTGCCGAATCCGCACCCGTCGGGTTCCGCAATCCGCAAATCGAGATGGCGCACGGTGCCGGAGGCAAAGCCAGCCGCAAGCTTGTCGAAGGCCTTTTTGCTCCCCTGCTTTTTGGCGCTGCGCCCGGACCACTCGGAGATGCCGCGCAGGTCGACATCGATGGCACAAAAGTTGCCATCACTACCGACAGTTTTGTGGTCAAGCCGCTGACCTTTCCCGGCGGTTCCATTGGTGAACTTGCGGTGAACGGTACGGTGAACGACCTCGCGGTTTCGGGCGCCAGGGCAGAAGCCCTCGTAGTCAGCTATGTTCTCGAAGCCGGGCTGCCTACGCAGGTTCTCGAAGCCGAAGTTCGAGCCATGGCAAAGGCCGCGCGGGACGCCGGTGTGCGGATCGCTGCCGGGGACACCAAGGTCGTCGAGCACGGCAAAGCGGACCAGATGTACGTCACTACGACCGGCATTGGCCGCCTGCTTCATGGAGTGACCATCGATCCTCGCTCGGTGCGCGTGGGGGACAGGATTCTGCTCTCCGGGCCCATCGGCGATCACGGCATCACCATCCTGCTGGCGCGCGGTGAGCTTGATCTCGAAGCCGATCTTCGTTCTGACACCCGCTCTGTGCTCCCCCTGGTCGAAGCTCTTATTCGCGCCGCCGGCCCGGGCATCCGCTGGATGCGCGATCCAACTCGCGGCGGTGCTGCGACATCTCTAAATGAGTTGGCGCGCGACTGCGGACTGGGGATGGTTCTCTTTGAAGATCAGATTCCGGTGCGCGATACCGTGCGCGGAGCTTGTGAATTACTGGGGCTGGATCCGCTGCACATTGCGAATGAGGGGCAGTTTCTGGCGGTTGTCTCTCCGGAGTACGCCGACGCCGCAATCAATGCCTTGAGCCTGGCGCCCGGCGGAGGTGAAGCCCAAGTGATCGGCGAAGTTCGCGAACAGCCTGCCGGCACGGTGCTCGTGACAACCCTTTACGGGGGCAGCCGAATCGTAGATATGCTGGTCGGCGATCCATTGCCGAGAATTTGCTAATACAGACGCTATGGCAACTGCATGTAAGCTCGCCAGCCAAATCGAAGAGCGCCTACTCGAGCGGAACCAATTGTTTGAGGACTTCTTCTCGCGCGAGGCGCCACGCATGGCGGAAGCGTGCCGCGAAATGTCGGAGCGCTTTCTGCGCGGAGGGCGATTGCTCGCCTTCGGGCGCGGACCCTATGCCACGGATGCCCAGCATGTATCGGTGGAGTTCGTTCACCCGGTCATCGTGGGCAAGCGCGCACTGCCCGCGCTGGATCTGTCGGTTCTTTTTCTACCGTGGCTCGAAGCGATTCTTCGTCCCGAGGACATCGTTATGGGATTCGGTCCTCCGGAAGGCGATCCCGACGTCTGGGCCGCGTTGCAGCAGGCGCACGGTCAGGATGCGATGACCTTCGCTCTTCCAGGCGTCGAAGGCTCCTATGCCGTGGACGCAGCGACGCAAGATCCCTTCATGCATCAAGAAATGATCGAAATCCTTTATCACACGCTGTGGGAGACGGTACACGTTTTTTTCGAGCACCGCGAACTGGGCTTTGAGGTGGGCGCCTCCGGATTCCTTTATCCATTTCTCGGTACTGAAAAGCAGGGAACCAGCGATGTTGTGGCCGAAGTAACAGCTTCCATCTTGATGAAGGTTCACGATGATGCCAAGCTGCGCGCGCAGGTCGCGCGGGAAGAAGCCGAGCAAATCGGTAACACCACGCTAGCGATTCATGAGCGTCTACGCCGCGGGGGCAAGCTCATTCTCTTCGGCAATGGAGGGTCTGCGACCGACGCCAACGATTTCGCTATCGATTGCGTGCTCCCGCCGCCTGGCTATCAATCTATCCCCGCGATCTCACTCTCCCTGGAGCCTGCGAATATCACGGCCGTTGCCAACGACATCGGCACAGATGCAATTTTCCTTCGCCAGTTGATCGCGCAGGCCCGCCCGGAAGATGTTGCGATCGGCATTTCCACCAGCGGCGGATCGCGAAACATCATCATGGCGCTGGAAGAAGCGCGGAAGCGAAATATGTTGACCGTGGCGCTGCTCGGCTACGATGGAGGCGAGATCAAGCGCAAGCGCCTGGCTGACTTTCCCGTGGTAGTGGATTGCGACTATATCCCTCGCATTCAGGAAGTGCAGGCTTCCATCTACCACGTCATCCGGGAATCGTTGGAGGTGCTGAGCCATGGCCAAGCTTGAGCTCTATGGAACTGCTCGCTGCCCGCACACCGGCGAAATGCGCGAGTGGCTGGAGTGGAAGCGCAGTGAGTTTGTGGAGTACGACGTGGAAGCCGATCCCGTGGCGCGCGGACGCATGCGCGAGATCGCGCGTGGCCAGCGCACCGTGCCCATCCTGGTCGAGGACGGCAAGGTAGTCCAAGTGGGATGGCAAGGTCACGGCTGCATTGTGGACGAATAAAGCGGACGATTAGACAACGTAAGCAACATTATGGCCAGCGCTTGTTCCATCCGAGTTCGGGGCGTAGTGCAGGGTGTTGGATTCCGTCCATTTGTCTATCGCCTGGCCTGCGCCAACACGTTGAATGGATGGGTGCTCAATGCTGAAGAAGGAGTTGAGATCCATCTCGAAGGCGCTGAGACTGGGCTGGAAGCTTTTGTTCGGGACTTGAAATCGCAGCCGCCACCCGCCGCCTGTATCGCGGAAATCGACGTGCGGCCTGCAGAGGCGACCGGCCTGCACGAATTCACAATCCGGACCAGCCAACGCCGGGAGCGCCCGACAGTTCGCATCTCACCGGACCTGCCCGTTTGTGATGAGTGCCTGAAAGAACTCTTCGACCCAGCCGATCCGCGTTACCTGTATCCCTACATTAACTGCACCAACTGCGGGCCACGCTACAGCGTCGTGCTGGCACTCCCTTATGACCGTCCGAACACCACCATGAAAGATTGGCTGCTCGACGACTACTGTACCGCGGAATACTCGAACCCTGGCAATCGTCGTTTTCACGCGCAGCCCGTGGCTTGTCCAGCTTGCGGTCCCGGCTACTATCTTCACCCGCAGGTTCAACCGAACAACGATGAAACCACGGGTGGAAGTGAAGGCGGCATTCGCCGGGCGGCCGAGATTCTTCGTGACGGCGGGATTCTCGCGGTGAAAGGACTCGGCGGGTACCACCTGGCATGCGATGCCCGGAATCCCGCAGCCGTCGCGGCTCTGCGGGATCGCAAGTACCGGAAGGAAAAGCCCTTTGCCCTGATGGTGCGGGATGTCGAGATGGCCCGCACTCTGGTCGAGCTTTCTTCTGAAGCGGCAGCGCTGCTCACCTCGGTCGCGCGTCCCATCGTGCTCGCGCCGGCAAGAATCGAACTCAGCGCGGTCGCTCCGGAGAATATCGAACTCGGAGTAATGTTACCTTACACCCCTTTGCACCACCTGCTATTCGCCGACTGCGCTCCGGAAATACTGGTCATGACCAGCGCGAATCGGTCGAGTGAGCCGATCGCCTACGAGGACGAAGACGCATTGCAGCGTCTGGCAGGAATCGCAGACACATTTCTGATTGGGCAGCGGCCGATCGCGCGCCGAGTGGACGACTCCGTGGCGCGAGCCGGGGCTTTCGGTCCCGTAGTCCTGCGCCGCGCCCGTGGTTACGCTCCGGGCGCGGTCGCCTCACTTCCTGCCGAGGGCCCTGTCCTCGCGCTGGGCGCCGACCTGAAAAACACCATCACGCTGGTTGTGGCCGGCCAGGCCTTTGTGAGCCAGCACATCGGGGACCTGGATCATTACCAGTCGCTCCGCGCATTTCACCAGATCATCGAGGACATGGTCTCGATGTACGAGGCTCGCTGGGACGAACTGCTTCTGGTGCACGATCTTCATCCGCAATATCTCTCAACGGCTCACGCCGCAACCCTCGGAGTTTCACAAAGCCACGCAGTGCAGCACCATCGCGCACACGTGGCATCGGTGCTTGCTGAACGAGGAGAGTGGACGAAACGAGTCGTAGGCGTAAGCTTTGACGGCACCGGATACGGAGACGATGGATCGATCTGGGGCGGCGAGATCTTCCTGGGCAGCGTGCAAGAAGGTTTTGAGCGTGTGGCTCATTTGCGCCGCGCAGCCCTTGCGGGCGGCGACGCTGCTGCGCACTACCCAGTCCAGGCGGCGGCTGGATTCCTTGCCCAGGTAGATAGCTTGCCAGACGTGCTTGCCGGTCCGTTCGCTTTTCCCGAGCGATACCAGAACGCGATGGAGTTGGTACGCAAAGACGTGCGCACATTTGCTACGACCTCTGTGGGGCGTCTGTTTGACGCCGCTGCAGCGCTTCTCGGGTTTACCCGTGAGGTGACTTTTGAAGGACAGGCCGCGATGTGGCTCGAGCAACTCGCCCGCAGCGCGTCCTTGACGGAGGCCTATCCCTTCCCCTTCATTGGCAGGGAACTCGATTTTCGACCGCTGCTCCAGGCCGTGGCCGAAGACCGGGTTCGTGGGCGGGACATTAGGGAAATCGCTCGATCCTTTCAGCGGGGAATCGCTCAGGGTTTACGCAATGCCTTGGATGTCACCTCCCGCGGTCACGGATTGGATACGGTTGTTCTCTCCGGAGGAGTCTTTCAGAACGAGTTGCTGATGGAAGATTTGAAGTCTCTGCTGGCAAACGAACCGCTGCAGATGTGGACGAATCATGCAGTCCCGCCCAACGACGGAGGCATCAGCCTGGGCCAGGCAGCATTGGCGGCGTTCGGTCAGTTCGATACCATTCAACAGCCCGACGAACACACCAGCGAGCCAACCTATGCATGAGCTTTCTATCGCGATGAGCATCGTCGAACTAGCCGAGGAGGAGACAGAGCGCCGCGGGGTTCAGATCGATGCTGTGCACTTGAAGCTGGGGGCCCTTTCCGGCGTCGTGAAAGCGGCACTCCTCTCCTGTTATGAAATGGCCTGCGAGAATACTCCACTGAAAGGTTCTCGCCTGGTAGTTGAAGAGGTTCCCGTGGTGATCTTTTGTCCCAGTTGCCGGGCACAACGCCCTCTCAGCTCTGTACAGTTGTTTTGTTGTCCGGAATGCGGCACTCCATGCTCTGAGATCGTGCAGGGCAGGGAACTCGAAGTAGTTGCATTGGAGATACAGGAATGCGCCCCGAACCCCGTTTGATCGAAGTCCGCAAGAATGTGCTGAAGCAGAACGACGTAGTGGCCCGAGCGCTTCGCGACCGCTTTCGCGGCGCCGGAGTTTTTGTCGTGAGCCTGGTCTCCAGCCCCGGCTCGGGGAAGACCGCATTCCTCGAAAGGACCCTCACTCTTCTCCGGCCAAACTACCGCGTGGCCGCTCTGGTCGGCGACCTTGCCACCGAAAATGATGCATTGCGGCTGGCGCGGAGCCAAGCCCCAGTTAAGCAAATTACGACCGGCACTCTCTGTCACCTCGAGGCAGCGATGGTCCAAAGCGCGCTTGAAGGGTGGGATCTCAACCAGTTGGATTTCCTCTTTATCGAAAACGTTGGGAACCTGGTTTGTCCTTCTTCTTATGATTTGGGCGAAGATCTCCGTCTCGTGCTTATTTCGGTAACCGAGGGCGAGGACAAACCGCTCAAGTACCCGACCATCTTCAACAGCGCGGATGTGGCAGTCGTCACGAAGGTTGACTTGGCGGCCGCGGTTGAATTCGGCTGGAAGACCGCATACGACAACATTCAGGCTGTACGCCCGGGCATGCCGGTACTTAAAGTTTCAGCTAAGACCGGCGAGGGCATGGAAGAGTATTTGAGCTTTCTTGCGGCGCGCCTGATCGAACTGCGCCAGGCAGCGGTAGTCTAATCAATCCAGGTAGAGTACACGATCAGCTTTCTTTCCTGTGCCTCCTCAAAACCTCACGTGATCCAATTCGGGCATGGTTTCGCTCGCCCAGAACCTCATCTGTTTCAGTGGGTCTGCCCTTAGACAACACTCAGGGGGACCGGAAGACGGAAGCATGGAGCTACCGCGGGAACGGGCTAGGGAAGGACTCTCATCAGGAGCTTCGTCTGTCTACGCCGCAAGGTTGTAGCGATGGTGCAATCCACCGATGCGGGGCGAGGATTGAATCGTTCTCTCGATTCCAGACTGGATCTCGACAGGGCGCCCCACCGGCGTGTTGTCCCTCGTCAAAACTCCACGCTCGCGAAGCACCTTCCGAATCAGTAATTTACTAAACCGCAACATTCCCCTCCCTGCCCTAAATGGCTTGGAAAATGGGTGAGGATGTAACAATGTTACATCGGGCTCAAGTCCATGCGGATGGAGTTTTGGCGAGGGACAGGTATGAATATTGGGTCGAAAGGGAAAACGCAATGCCCGACCACGAAGGGGATTCATTCGTTCGGCTGATTTGGCCACGATGCGGACTATCGATCACGGACAAGGCCAAACGAGGATCTCTTGGACTTGGGAGTTGTCAAAACCACCGCCGTGGCCTGCGCACTTGTTCCCATCCCAGACATCCACGTGGTAGAACCCAAACGCCACAATCCTTTTCACATTCGCCAAGCGCATCTACACCAACGAAGGCCTGTGCCAGATTCTGTTCTTCCAGTCCGATGAAGTCTGCGAGACCAGCTACGCCGACCGCAAAGGGAAGTACCAGTCGCAGCAGGGAATTGTGCTGCCGAAGTTGTAAAGGAGGATTGATCGCGGGAGTAAAATGGAATCTTGGCTGCCGGGTAGCCTATAAAGCGAGGCCACTTTGCAATTTAAGATAGAAACCGAGCGAGAAACCGACGGGCGATGGATCGCCGAGATTCCTGAGATCCCCCGGCGCACTCACATACGGGAAGACCGAGGAAGCTAAAGCGAATGCCTATGCTCTGGCACTGCGCTCGATAGCGGATGATGTCGACGCTGGCCGTACCCAAATCTCGGATGGACTTGACGGCGGGGCTACGGGGTTACTGCGAAGACCAGGCCATCGTTCGATGGCCCGCCACCATAAGCCACACCATAAATTACACCGCTTGTAATAACTAACGGATAACCCGCGCCGCTCGTGCCGGTGGCCGAGGAATAGAGATTCGTTTCGGTCCACGAGCCTCCTTCTTGTGCTGGAGGCGAAAGTTCGAAGACGTTGGAGGCGTCAACCCAGTTAGCTTCATCCACGGAGTAGAAATTTCCGGAGTTATCGAAGACGGGCGCACATTGTGGTGTTTCTCCGTCCGGACCGGGCAGGAACGACAAGAGCAGAGTTTCCGACCACTCCCCTCCGGATTGGGCAGGCGGTTCCAACTCGTAGGCCACTCCGCATCCCGCGAAGGTGTTGTCGCAATCTATGTCTGTTCCGCCATTTCGGGTAACTCCGTAGAGTTTATTTTCGTGCAAAGTCACGCCGCCGGCGGGACTTAGACCGTCGCCATTCTCGACTCCCATGAAGGTGTGAATCACTCTTTCAATGACGGTGCCGCCCTTTGCGGCCAACCTAAGTTGAAAAACCGTACCCATTTTCGATGAGCCGCCACCCCCGGTCGTGCCGTAAAGATTCCCGTGTTCATCAAGTACCGGCTGGCCGACCGGAAACCATCCGTCGCCTGCATTGCCGAAGCGGTGAAGAATCGTTTCCGTCCACGCCCCGCCCGGTTCGGCGGGAGGTGTAAGTTTGAAGACAGTGCCGCAGCCCCCGCAATTGCTGACTCCACCTCCGTAAAACGTCACGCCGTATAAGTTGCCCGACCGGTCAAGAGCAAGACCTCCCTGTGGGTTTGCTCCGTCCTGACCTCCGTGGAAGCTGTAGAGAATGGTCTCTGTCCAAGCTCCACCCTCCGCAGTCGGAGGCGAGAGCTTGAAAACAACGCCACAGCCCAAATTGCTCTCTGGGCAGCTACTACCCCCGTTTGATTGCATAACGACGTTGGCTGGTCGCAGCGAGTAGATTGGTTGCGACAGACAGACCAAGGCTCACTGGGAGGAGCCAACGTCATGCTGATTATAGGCTGTGATTTTCATCCGGGGTTTCAGCA
>Ga0302324_100002241_pt1 | contig 45423 bp, 30 predicted proteins | sample Palsa_T0_1_FD_201949 | JGI IMG/M metagenome (GOLD analysis project Ga0302324, IMG submission 201949) | Peat permafrost microbial communities from Stordalen Mire near Abisko, Sweden - Palsa_T0_1 | ecosystem: Environmental > Terrestrial > Soil > Palsa > Peat permafrost | place: Sweden: Abisko... | reverse complement strand
CGCAAATGGACCAAATTCCAGCAACCGCGTTTTCTCGGGATGCAATTCCAGGTTGAACTTCCTCATTCTCTCGGTGAGTTCCGCCCGGAACTGATCGGCATCCGCTTTATTGTTGAATCCAATTACGATGTCGTCAGCGAATCGCACGACGATGACATCACCGTGCGCCTGCTTTCGACGCCACGCTTGAACCCACAAATCGAACACGTAGTGAAGATAGACGTTCGCCAAAAGCGGCGAGGCACTTCCGCCCTGGGGCGTCCCTTCTTCCACTCGCATTCGCTTCCCATTCTCCAGCACGCCGGCATTCAGCCATTTCTGGATGAGCCGCACGACGCGCCGATCTGCAATCCGGTGCTCGACGAACTTCACCAGCCATTCGTGGGAAAGCCCATCGAAAAAACTTTTGATGTCAAGATCGAGCACCCAGTTCACCTTTCTCGTCAGCAGTCCCGTGTAGAGCGCATCCAGCGCTTGATGCTGGCTTCGCCCTGGTCGGAACCCGTACGAAAAGCCGAGAAAATCCGTTTCATAAATGGCGTTCAACACCTCGACCGCTGCGCGCTGGACGATTTTGTCTTCCAGTGCCGTAACTCCGAGCGGTCTTTGCCGCCCGTCGGCCTTTGGTATATACACCCTACGCACCGGCTTCGCTCGGTACGCTCCTCGCTTCAGCCTTTCGGCAAGGTCCTGGAGATTCCTCTCCAGCTCCTCGCCGTAGTGCCGCCACGTCTCTCCGTCCACGCCCGGCGCGGCTTCCTTCTTCAAAGAAAAGTAGGCCATGCGCAGTGTTTCCAGGTTGTAGATGTGGTGCAGAAGCGCCGTGAACCGCAACTTCCTATCCTTCTTTGCTGCTTGACGTACCCGCTCCAGCGCACTGAGCGCGTCTTTCCGGCTCGGTGTCCGGGACGCGTTTTGCTGTGGCAGGTTCCCTTTGGCCAGCCCTCAGCCCTCCATCCCCTCCGCCGCCGGTTGCCCGACGTTGTTCGGAGACTTCACAGGTACTACAGGGCTGTCCGACTTCCCAGGTCCGTTCGTCATCGGCGTACGTCCTTAGACTTCCCGACGCGGCCCAGGGCAACTGCGGCCCAGGGCGAACTTGGGATCTCCCGGTTCCCGTGCGAGGTGTCTGCGTACGTGCTCGGGGTCTCTGACCGCGCGGGACTCTGGTACACCTCGCGATATCGGTGCCCCAGGTATTGCCTTCCGCACGCTCCTACGGCGTCGGCGTCCCGGAGTAAGGTTCTTACGCGGCTGAATACCCGGCCCGCACGTTCCCCTGTCAACGCTTCGACGCCGCCCTCGCGGGCAGCTCCGCATGACTCGGGGCCGATGTGGGTCGCTAATCCACTTTCGTATGACTTTTCCATTCACTACACCTCGCCGTTAACCGGCGCACAGGAGCCATACCATGCGATTCATAGTGTTCTACAAGCCGGGCGGCGAGGCCACCGCGCCTCCCAGCCCGGAGCAGCTGGCCGAGATGGGAAAATACATTGAGGCCTCGTTTAAGTCGGGCTGGCTGCTGGCCACCGACGGACTGCTGCCCAGCGCGAAAGGCGCCCGGGTGCGAATTGACTCCGGGAAGTTCACCGTAACCGACGGACCGTTTGCCGAAGCCAAGGAAGTGATCGGCGGCTACGCGATCATCCAGGCGAAATCGAAGGAGGAAGCAATCGAATATACAAAAAGCTTCCTCAACCAGGCTCGTCAGGGCGAAAGTGAAGTGCGCCAGATCTTCGAGGCGTCAGCGGCCGCTCCTGGGCAGTAGCGGTTGCGCTCGCGCAGCGAAGATGTTTTGATCGGAAGCCGTGACGGCTTCCGATACCAATCGCGCCATCGACGCAGTCTGGCGGATCGAATCCGCCAGACTGATCGCTGGCCTCACACGCATCGTGCGCGACGTGGGCCTGGCCGAGGAACTCGCGCAAGACGCCTTGGTCGCCGCGCTGGAACAGTGGCCGAAAGCAGGCGTGCCGGATAATCCCGGAGCGTGGCTAATGGCCACTGCGAAACATCGGGCAATCGATTTGTGGCGGAGAGAAAAGCTCCTCGAACGCAAACATCAGGAACTTGGGCGCGAGCTCGAGCTCCAGCAGGAGTTGGCCGTGCCGGATTTCGAGGCGGCCATCGACGACCCAGTCGGCGATGACCTGTTGCGCTTGCTGTTCATTTCCTGCCATCCCATTCTTTCCCCGGAGGCGCGCGCAGCGCTAACGCTGCGCCTGCTCGGCGGCCTGACCACGGAAGAAATCGCGCGCGCTTTCCTGACCTCGCAACCCACGATCGCGCAGCGCATCGTTCGGGCGAAGCGGTCGCTGGCCGAAGCGCGCGTCCCGTTCGAGGTTCCTCGCGGCGCTGAATTAGGCGCGCGCCTGGCGTCAGTCGTCGAGGTGATCTACCTCATCTTCAACGAAGGCTATTCGGCCACCGGCGGCGGGGATTGGATGCGGCCCGCGTTGTGCGACGAGGCGCTGCGCCTAGGGCGGATATTGGCCGAGCTCGCTCCGAACGAGCCGGAGGTTCACGGCCTGGTGGCGCTGATGGAGATTCAGTCGTCGCGTTTGCGCGCGCGAACCGGCCCTACGGGAGAACCGATCCTTCTGCTCGATCAAAATCGCGCCCGCTGGGATCAGCTGCTGATCCGGCGAGGTTTTTCGGCGCTTGACCGCGCCGAGAAATTACGGGCCGAGCTCGGGCCGTACACTCTGCAAGCCGCGATCGCGGCTTGCCACGCACGAGCCAGCACCGCCGCCGAGACGGATTGGAGGCGGATCGCGGCGCTCTACCAGGCGCTCGCTGAGCGGGTGCCGTCCCCGGTAGTGGAGCTGAACCGCGCGGTCGCGGTGTCCATGGCCGAGGGTCCGGCAGCGGGCCTGGCCATCGTCGATGCTCTGGCCTCCGAGCCTTCCCTCAAGAACTACCACCTGCTGCCCAGCGTCCGCGGCGACCTACTCGCGAAGCTCGGCCGCCTGGAAGAAGCCCGCGCCGAATTCGAGAAGGCCGCAGCGCTCACGCGCAACACGCGCGAGCGCGAATTGCTCCTCGATCGCGCCCGATCCTGATCCCCCGCGTTGCCTGCGCGCCACTTGTTCGTTGTGCGGGTTCATCGTAAGTGGGGGCCTGCTGTGACTTTCGCTTTTTGTTCAGAAATGAGTGTGTTTTGGCAATTTGCCGGGCATCAGATTTCTTATGTCGTTGATAATCAACCACATTCAAATTCTAATCCCCACACCTACCGGGAATCGGGATTTTGAGTGTTTCGGGCGCCGGCACCAGTAAAATTGCGGAGCCGTTTTAGTCCGTGTGGCTCCATTGGGAGCCTCCCCGTCTGCTGCGAAACTAGCATCGGGGGAGGCGCTTGGGTAGAGATCAGATCTGTGGAGATCCGGCTGAGGCTAGGCTGACGCGGTGGTTGCCGCGCCTTTGATGAACGCGAGCAGTTCGGCGTTGATCTGGTCTTTTAGCGTTGAGCACATACCATGTGGCGCGCCGGGAATCACCTTCAGGGTGGCACCCTTGATTATCTTGGACGAGAGCAATCCCGCAGCGACAATGGGCACGATCTGATCGTCGTCGCCGTGCAGCACCAGCGTGGGGATGTCGAATTTCTTCAGATCTTCGGTAAAGTCAGTCTCCGAGAAGGCCTTGATGCAGTCGTAGGCGCCGTTAATGCCACACAGCATCCCTTGCATCCAGAACGACTCGCGGAGGCCTTTCGACACCTTAGAGCCCGGGCGGTTCGCGCCGTAGAACGGTGCGCTGAGATCGTCCCAGAATTGCGAGCGGTCGGCCTGGACGGCAGCGCGGAGTTGGTCAAACACGTCGATGGGCAAGCCGGCGGGATTCGCGGGTGTCTTGAGCATCAAAGGCGGAACGGCGCTGATCAGAATGGCCTTGGCGACGCGCTTTGAACCGTGACGCCCGATATAGCGCGCCACTTCGCCGCCGCCGGTGGAGTGACCGATGTGGATGGCGTCCTTGAGGTCGAGCGATTCGACCACCTTGGCGAGATCGTCGGCGTAGGTGTCCATTTCGTTTCCGCTCCACGGCTGGCTCGAACGCCCGTGGCCGCGGCGATCATGCGCGATGCAGCGGTATCCGCGCGCCGCGAGAAAGAGCATCTGGTCTTCGAAGGCGTCGGCGCTGAGCGGCCATCCGTGGCTGAAAACTAAAGGTTGGCCGGTGCCCCAGTCTTTGTAGTAGATATCGATGTTGCTTCCGTTTTCTTTGCCCACTGTTACGTATGCCATTGTGATTCTCCTTTTGTGTTTCTATGGCGCGGTTTCCATAAGAGGGTGATCCGATGGGGGAAGGGGCGGCTCCCGACTTCCCTCGGACTGCGCCGCCGTTAGTGTACTCGACCTGCGTGAATGCGTCATGGGGCTGCAGCGCTCGATCTGGGGGGCGCGGCGAAGATGGTTCGTTCACGGCTTTAAGCTATATATACACGGGTACGTCCTCGAGTGGGAATCCTTCGGGGTTACGAGCTGATATTCATCCTATAATTGACGAGACCGCGGCACTATGCCGAGTTTGGCTGCGGATAAAAATGAAACTACTTTCCAAACATCTGCGGCTGGCGGCAACCGACCTCAGCAATCATCTGGCGTGCCGTCACGTCACCACGCTCGACCTGAGCGTCGCGCGCAGCGAACGCACTGCCCCTAAATGGGAAGCCCCCGATCTAGCGGTGATTCAGGAACTGGGCAGGCGCCACGAAGCAGCCTACCTGAATCATCTGCGCGAACAGGGTTGGTCGTTCGTCAACCTGGCAGAAATCAAAGACGAGCAGCGCTCGATCGCGGAAACGCTGTCTAGCATGGAGCGTGGAGTGGATGTGATCGCGCAAGGCACGCTGGCTCACGATCGCTGGTTTGGGCAGCCCGACGTGCTGCGCAAGGTGATGACCCAGCCAAGCCGCTTCGGAGATTGGTCATACGAGGTTTACGATTGCAAACTAACCCGCGAGACCAAAGCGGCCACTCTTCTCCAACTGGCTCTCTACTCCGAATTGCTGGCCAAGGCCCAGGATGCCGAGCCTGAAGAAATGCACGTGGTTCCGGGCGGCGCAAACTTTCAACCCGAGCCATACCGTTGCGATGAATTCGCCGCCTACTATCGCCATGTAAAGGCCCAGCTGGAAGACGTCTCCGACAACGGAAAGGTCGATCGTACCTATCCCGAGCCGTGCACTCATTGCGACGTGTGCCGCTGGTTCAGAGAGTGCGATGCACGCCGTCGCGGCGACGATCACCTGTCGTTGGTGGCGGGAGTTACAAAGTTGCAGCGTGCCCAGCTCATCGAGTGGCAGACCGAAACAATGGCCAAGCTGGCGGTTTTACCCATTCCACTCAACCGCAAACCGCGGCACGGTTCAAAGGATGCAATCGAGCGTGTAGGAGAACAGGCCCGCGTGCAAGTGGAAGCGCGCACCCTGGATAAACTCGTGCACGAACTACTCGACGTTGCAGAAAACACCGGATTCTGCAGTTTGCCGGCGCCGTCGCCGCGGGATGTGTTCGTGGACCTTGAGGGCGATCCATTTGCGGGAGCTAGCGGACAGGAATATCTCTTCGGATTCGTGGTCCAGGACGAGAGCGGCAAGCTGCGCTATCACAAACAGTGGTGTCTTACGCCCGACGAAGAAAAGCGCGCATTCGAATGGCTGATCGATGAAGTGATGAAGAGATGGGCAGCGGACCCGGCGATGCACCTCTATCACTTCGGAGGGTACGAACGCACGCACCTCAGGAATTTGACGCTACGGTACATCACGCGAGAGGCGGAGATTGACCGTATGCTCCGCGCCCACCTATTCATCGATCTCCACACGATTTTCAAGCAGGCGGTGCGCGCCGGCGTGGAAGAGTACTCGCTGAAGAAACTGGAAGCGTTTCATAAATTCGAGCGAACGGTACCGCTCGAACAGTCGCGCGCGGCGATGCGCCACATCGAGCATTGGCTTGAGCTTGCGCGCGGCGACGAGCTTCGCAAAGAAGACCAAAGAGTGATGGAGGGCTACAACGAAGATGACTGCCGCTCGACCGCGTCTTTGCGTGATTGGCTCGAAATCCAGCGGCAAGATAAGGAGCGCGCCGGCAAAACAATCCCGCGGCCATCAATCGAAGATGGTGCACCGTCCGAACAAGTAGACGAGCGGCAGAAACGGGTCGCTGCGTTGGTGGCACAGCTCCTAGAGAGCCTTCCGGCCAACCCTAGCGATCGCAGCGACGAGCAGTCCGCACGCTGGATGTTGGCGCAACTCCTGGATTGGCATCGCCGTGAGGATAAAGTGGAGCAATGGCAGTACTTCCACTTCGCGGAGATGGACGACGATTCCCTGATGGAGGAGCGGCCCACGTTGGGCGGGTTGCAATTCGTGCGCCGGACCGCCAAAGGCAGCACGCTTCCCGTGGATACGTATTCGTTCCCGCCACAGGAAACCGACGTGCACGCCGGCGACAAGGTTGCCACCGAGACATCACGATCGGCAAGGTGGAATCGATCGATTTCGCAAAATTGACCTTCGACATCAAGAAAACCGGCGCAGCTGTGGACCTACATCCTCAGGTCGTTTTTGTCGACCGGCGCGGTAACCAAAGCTACAAAGTGCTGGCGGAATCTTTGTTCGCCCTCGGCGAATGGGTGCGAGATCGCGGATTCGACGCGGTCGAGAAATTCCGAGCCGTCAGCGATCTCTTGCTGCACAGACCGCCAAGGCTCACCGGGAATCAATCGGTGGCCGCGCTTCCCGGAGAAGACGCGCTTGCGAACGCATGGCGGGTGGTTCGGGCCTTGGACAGCTCCGTATTCGCGATTCAGGGACCTCCGGGCGCGGGTAAGACCTACACCGCGGCCAGGATGATTTGCAGGTTGGTGGCTGACGGCAAGAAAGTCGGCGTGACAGCCCTGGGCCACAGGGTAATCCGAAAAGTCCTGGAGGAGGTACAAGCAGCAGCGGATGAACTGCATACCACGGTGCAATGCGTCCAGAAAGTGAAGGGCGATGGACCAGCTCCAGATCCTTTGCCTAATGTGGAGTTCACCACCAAGAACGAGATTCCACTGGCGCGTCTGCAATCGGGTCGCGCCCAAGTGGCCGCTGGCACTGCATGGATGTGGGCCAGGCCGGAATATTTCGAACAAGTGGACGTCCTATTCATCGACGAAGCCGGCCAAATGGCTCTCGCCGATGTCGCGGCATTGGCTCAAGGAGCGAAGAATCTGGTCCTGGTAGGCGACCCGCAGCAACTCGAACGCCCGTTAAAAGGCAGCCATCCCGCAGGCGCCGACGAGTCGGCGCTGCAGTATATTCTCGGAAAACACAAAACAATTCAAAAAGACATGGGATTGCTGCTGCCCGAAACATGGCGCATGCATCCGAAAATTTGCGACTTCACTTCGGAGATGTTCTACGAACGCCGGCTGGGCACACGATCGCATACCCGCAGCCACGTGCTGGAGGGACACCCGTGGTTGGACGGCGCCGGGCTCTGGTTTGTGCCGGTGGCGCATGAGGGAAACCGAAATTCTTCGGCGGAGGAAGTGGAAGCGGTCGCGCGCATTGTGGACGGTTTATTGGTTCCGGGAGTGAAGTGGTTCTATGGCGAGGGCAATAGCCGTCCGCTGAAGCTGGAAGATATATTGATCGTGGCGCCGTACAATGCGCAGGTTTCTGACTTGTTGGCGCGCTTGCCAAACGCAAAAATCGGTACGGTGGATAAATTTCAGGGACAGGAAGCACCCGTGGTGATTTATTCGCTCACCACATCGTCGCCGGAAGATGCCCCGCGCGGTATGGAGTTTCTCTTCAGCCTGAATCGCTTGAACGTCGCCACTTCGCGCGGCCAGACGGCCGCAATCGTTGTGGGCAATCCGAGACTTTTCGAGCCCGAGTGCAAGACGCCGCATCAGATGCAACTCGCTAATGCATTTTGTCGGTATCTGGAAATGGCCACGGTTCATACCGGCATTTGACCTCCGCTTCTTCAGTCCTGCGTAAATAAAGTTGATAACCTCCGCTATTTCGCTGCGTCAAACTTTCGGATAATTGAGTAGGATCGACGGTTCAATCGAGTCTGGGAGGCACCCATGCGGAAAGCGGGAATGCTGTTGGTGTTGCTGGCGCTCGGTTCGAGCGCGATTTGGGGACAGGAGGCGGCGAAGAAGCCGGAGACGGCCAAGCCGATTTCGCCGCTGGCGTGGCTGGTGGGCGGGGTGTGGAGCGCGGACACCTCCAAAGTCGGGCCCGGAATGAAAAATATCGAGAGTCGCTACCGGTGGTCGGACAACGATGCGTTCATCCGATTCACTACCCACTTCGTAATGGAGAAAGGTACGTTGAAGAATTACGACGGCAATTTCTTCTGGGACGCGCAGACGTCGGCGCTGGGTTTCTGGTACATGAGCGCGCGGGGCGAAATCTATGAGGGGCCGGTAAAGATTCATGGCGACGTGATGGAGCTAACGTTCCGCGGCGAGGACTTCGATGGAAAAATGAGCGACCTCCGGGTAACGGTCACCCGCAAGACGAATGATGACTACAATTGGCTGCTCGAAGAGAAGTCGGGCGACACGTGGAAGCAACTTCTGACGCTGGAATACCTGCGGACTGCGGGTTCGTGACTCCTTCGAAGAGCTTCGACGAGTTCTAAAGATCGAGACTCTGAATCCCCAGACGGGCGCGGAGCCGCCGGGAAGTAGAATTCTGTTCGCGCCCGAAGCAGCGTTTTGTGCTGTTGGGTGAGCGTTTTTGGTTTTGGATTCAACCACAGCCAGATTGGCTGTGCCACCATTTGCTACACCCTCGTTACGCCGCTGTCACATATCCGTAACACAAGGCCGTTAGCCTCTCCCCGCCGGTAGGGATTCAAACCCAGCGAAGAGGGAGCCAGATGGCAACACGAGCTCATGTACTCGATGCGAAAGCAAGTTCGAGCGGCCGAATCGGAATTTTGTTGTTCGGAATTGCGTTGATCGTCGGCTTCATCTATGCCGGGATCCATTTGATTTCGGATCTTTCCGGGATTCATGCCACCAGCGCGATGCCATACATTCTGCTGGGACTAGCGCTGTTCATCGCGCTGGGATTTGAATTCGTGAACGGCTTTCACGATACGGCGAATGCGGTGGCCACGGTGATTTACACCCATTCCCTGGAGCCGCACGTTGCGGTGGTCTGGTCGGGCTTGTGGAACTTCATCGGGGTACTGGTTTCGAGCGGAGCGGTTGCGTTCGGGATCGTGTCGCTGCTGCCGGTGGAACTGATCTTGCAAGTAGGCAGCCAAGCCGGCTTCGCGATGGTGTTCGCGCTGCTGGTGGCCGCGATTATTTGGAATCTGGGCACGTGGTACTTCGGATTGCCGGCATCCAGTTCGCACACATTGATCGGGTCGATCATTGGCGTGGGTATCGCCAACCAGCTGATGTCCGCGAAGTCCGGCACCAGTGGCGTGGACTGGGGCCAGGCAACCAACATCGGAAAGGCGCTGGTGCTGTCCCCGCTGGTCGGGTTCCTGGGCGCTGCGTTGCTGCTCACGCTAATGAAGGCGCTTATCCCCAACAAAGCACTCTACAAAGCTCCTGAAGGAAGCGAGCCGCCTCCGTTCTGGATTCGCTCGCTGCTGGTGCTCACCTGCACCGGAGTGAGCTTTGCGCACGGATCAAACGACGGACAAAAGGGCATGGGCTTGATCATGTTGATACTGATCGGGACGGTGCCGACCGCCTACGCGGTGAACCACGCGGTGACCATGCAACAGACCCAGGATTTCGTCGCGGTCTCGACGCTGACGGCGGACATGCTGGGAAACTACGTTTCACCTACCGCAGTGGTTGGCGATTCGCGCGACGAAGTGACCGACTACATTCGCACCAAGCAGTTCACTCCAAACACCATGCTGGCGCTGCGCCAACTGGTGAACGGCATCGGCACGGAAATGGCAATCTACAAGGAATTGAAAGCGGTCCCGCAGGAGCACGTGCGCAACTTCCGAAACGACATGTACGTGGTGAGCGAGGCGCTGCGGCTGATGAAGAAATCGGGCAATCCTAAATTTTCGGACGCCGACGCGGCGGTGCTGCAAAACTACAAGGGGCACATCGACAAAGCCACTAAGTTCATCCCGAGCTGGGTGAAGGTGGCGGTGGCCCTGGCGCTGGGCTTCGGCACCATGATCGGCTGGAAGCGCATCGTGGTAACCGTGGGAGAAAAGATCGGCAAGGACCATTTGACGTACGGGCAGGGCGCCGCCGCCGAAATTACGGCCATGGTGACGATTGGAGCTGCCGACTGGTTCGGCTTACCTGTGAGTACCACCCACGTGCTTTCCTCGGGCGTGGCCGGAACCATGGCCGCCAATCATTCGGGGCTGCAATGGGCTACGGTGCGCAATCTGGCGATGGCCTGGATCCTGACGCTTCCGGTATCTATCCTGCTGGCGGGATCGTTATTCTGGATTTTCCGGCACATAGGATAAAGCGGGGATCGCCTGGCAGAGAAAGGCGAGCCGCGCTAATCGCGTTCCGTCAGAAATTGCAAAAGGGCGGAACATGCCCGGGACGGAAGTGCGGGCCATGAGGCTCCTATTTTGGCCCGTAGAGGGTAGCGCGGGAATGTTAACGGTAGATTACTTGCCTTCTTGGGTGGGAGTGAGACTTCCAGTTGTTTGAGGGAAAGGACGGAGCGCGGAAAGCGCATCGACGAGAGAATCATTCTGAAACCAGCAGCACCATTACTTAAAGTTAACCGCTTACACAACAATAATTTACGACGGGTACCAGGACCATATTGACGAGCATCCCGCGCCGTTCTAGAATCTCCCAACCTCAAAGCAGTAGCTGTTCGCTGCGTTAATCTAGCTGTAGCGACGATTGGAGAAAGTGCCGCGATGGCAACTATAAACGGCAACGGACGCCTTATGACATGCCCGTTATGCGCTAGCGAAAACTTGCACCGGTCGCGTGGTCGGGGTATTTACGAGCGAATTTTGCTGCGGGCCCTCGGAAGATATCCGTACCGCTGCGATGAGTGCGACGAGCGGTTTTACGCGCAGCGTCCGAAGCTGCCCACCGCGGTGACCCAGGCGAACAGCACCAACTAAGAATCACGCCGCCAGTCGTTTATTCTGATTCCCTTACCACAAAAATACTCGAGGGCTGAAGCTGCAGGTGCACCTTCCCGGCAGATTCTAGAATCTCTGGAATTTGGCTGCCCGCGCTTCCCCAGCGCGGTGTGGCGGAATCCAACACCTTTTGCCAGCGCCCTGACGGAATTTCGACAGTTACTGTTTCGGCGTGCTCAGCGAAGTGCAGTACGGCAATCAGGCGCGCGCCTTTTGATCCTCTGCGGATCATCAACGTTTTCCCGTTGGGCAGCACGCTGGCGTCCAGGATTTCAAGGTCGAGGGATGCCAGCACTGGGATTTCCCGCCGCATGCGAAACAACTCACGATGAAACTCCCAAAGCAGGCGGTGGCGATCTTTTTTTTGCAGCTCCCAATTCAATTTGGAAGATGCGAAGGTGTCTTCGGATTCCGGATCGGGGAGCGAGCCGTTCCATTCGAAAGCCTTGAATTCGCTGGTTCGCCCCTGGCGCACCGCTTCGATCAGCTTGGGATCTTCGTGGCTGACGAAGTACGAAAATGGCGCGGTCTCACCATACTCTTCGCCCATAAACAGGAGCGGGAGAAAGGGCGAAAGCAGCACGGCGGCAGCGGCGAGCTTCAGCCGCTCAAAACTTAAGGTGCCCGATAAGCGATCTCCGATCATGCGATTTCCCACCTGATCGTGATTCTGTGCGCACACCACAAAGCGCTTGCCCGGGACCCCTATCGAGGAATTTCCGTGGCTGCGCTGGCGATGCTCGGAATATTGTCCGGAGAATACGTAACCCTCTCGCAGAGAACGCGCCAAATCTTCGACGCCGTGAAAATCCACGAAGTAGCCGTTCTTTTCGCCGGTTAGGGCCACATGCAGGGCATGGTGAAAATCATCGTTCCATGAGGCATCCATGCTCCAGCCACCCTCCTCGGCGGGACGAATGACGTCCGAATCGTTACGGTCGCTTTCCGCGATCAAATGGACCTCGCGGCCCAGCTGGCGGGCTCGCTGGTGCACCACGTCGGCGAGCTGGTGCAGAAACGGACGAGCCGAAGGATCGACGATCGCATGGACGGCATCCAGGCGCAGAGCATCGATGTGAAATTCATCCACCCATTGCAGGGCGTTCTGAAGGAAATAGCGGCGAATTTCATCGCTGCCGGCGCCGTCGTAGTTGATGGCGTTGCCCCAGGGCGTGTGATACGTGGAGGTGAAATAGGGAGCGAAATCTCCGAAGTAATTCCCTTCCGGTCCCAAGTGGTTGTAAACGACGTCGAGGACAACGGCGAGGCCGCGTTGATGGCAGGCGTTCACGAGCCGCTTCAGCGCCGCAGGGCCACCGTAGGAATGGTGCACCGAATATGGGTAGGTGCCATCGTAGCCCCAGTTGCGATCACCGGGATATTCCTGCACCGGCATAATCTCAATCGCGGTGATGCCAAGGTCCTTTAGTGTGGCGAGCCGGGGGATGATCGCGTCGAGTGTGCCTTCGGGGGTGAAGGTGGGGACGTGCAGTTCGTAGAAAACGTAGGTTTCCAGAGGAATTCCGCGCCAGCCGGTGCGGCTCCATTCGAAATTCGGGTCAACCACCTCGGAAGGCCCGTGAACGCCTTCGGACTGGAGTCGCGACGCAGGATCGGAGCGCTGCTTCTCGGAGTCCAGGCGGTAGAGATAGCGAGTGCCGGGAGCGGCATCGGCGACGAGGTAAAAATATCCGCGAGGCAGGGATTCCATGGCGATCAACTGCTTGCCGGGACCAACTAATTGCAGCTCGACCTGCTTCGCGTGCGGCGCCCATACCAGGAAACTCGTCTTGCCCCCACCCAGCCAGGTGGCGCCCAGCGGTTGTTCCTTCCTGTCGTTCATTCGCTACGATCTCTCCATGGATACCGTTTGACGGATTACTTTCGGCGAGGCTGGTTCTGAGGAATTAGCTACCGAGGTCACGTGCTCAGCAGTTTTGAAATTCCGTCCAGCGGAATTCCCACCCAGGTGGGGCGGTTATTCAGCTCGTAACCCAGTTCGTAGATGGCCTTCTCGAGCAGGTGCATCCGGAGCAGATCGATGGCATCCTCGCGCTTTCCGAGTGCTGGAGCGCTCGCCGCGCCGGCATTATCGAAATACGCCTTCAGAAACCGGGACGCCACCCACACGTGCCAGCTTTCGGCGACGGGCGCGAGTTCGCGCAGCTCGTCCACCGATATGGATTGGCCTTCGGCGGGCGCAAGCAGACCTGCGAATGCGGCGTAGTGGAATGAACGCAGCATTCCCGCCACGTCCTGCATGGGGGACCTCTTGATTCGGCGCTCGGCGAGCGGACGCGCGGGCTCGCCCTCGAAATCGATGATTACAAAATCCGTGCCGGTATAGAGCACCTGGCCCAAATGATAATCGCCGTGGATGCGCGTCCGCGTGGCATCGATGCGCTGGCCCAGGCGGTCGTGAAATACGTGGGCTACTTCCACTTCGCGGTCCGCAAGGTTTTGCGCACTCGCTTTCAGGCCGGGCGGCAGTTCGGGAAGTCTCTGGCGCAGAACGCTGAATACGTTGGCCAGCGATTCCAGGCACGATTGCTCGAAGACGTTTTGGTAAGACTGGGTGAATGGCTCGGGAGCAAAGGCCCGATCCGTGGAATCGGATGCCAGAGCGGCATGCATTTCCGCCGTGCGCTTCGCGAGCAAGTCGACGTCCGCCAAGTACGCTCCTAGCCAATCGCGAGCCGCCGCAGGCAATTCATTTTGATAAATCGAAAGTGGATTGGTCTGCCCGGGCGGCAGGTGAGTGACTTCGCCAGCCGCTTTCTTGGTGGTCCGGAGAGCGTCCGAGACAGCGGCCAGGGTAAACTGCCACGCGTCACCTTGATTCGCGACGAACCCTTGCAATATACCCAGCGTGGCGTGCTTTCCCTGCGCGCCATGGTATTCCAGCGAACCGGCGACGGGCGGCACGTTCGCAAAGTGGGCGTGCTCGGAGAGAAAAGTTCCGATCTCCAGATCCAAATTGATGCCGTCCTCGGCCCGGCGAAAGAATTTCAGGACCAGCCGGTCGCCGTAGACGATCGAGCTATTGCTCTGCTCGGCCCGCAAGGCACGCGCCTTGAGAATCTCCGAAGGGCTCCGACGCAAAGCGCGGAGCTCCGCCGTTTTTCTGGCGCGAATCTCGCCGCGGATTCCTCGATGGGTGGTTTCTTTCTCGATGGCAACCAACAGCGAATCCAGAAAGCCTTCGTGAGTGACCGCGTTGGACAGATGCACGTCCGCGCCGCGCCTCGCGCTGTGGAAACTCAGCGAACCGGGATCCTCGCGTTCGGGCAAATGAGTTTCGGCCTGCACTACCACCGGCATCACGTACGTTTCTCCCGCGCCGCTGGCGTACTCGACGCGCACCAGCAGCACCAGCTCGGGTGACGGCTGCCCGCCAAACGAAATAGCATCGATAACTTCGGCCGACCGGATCGCGCGCGCTTTGCCGCCAAACCATCGCTGCTTGGGCAGAAACCCGGGCAGCACGGCGGGCAATTCCGCGCGCAGGTCTTCGAACAACTGGGCGTCAAGTGCGGCGGGCGCGTTCATGGAATTCTCTGGCATGAATCCTTAGATCGCATCGGCAAGCAATGCGATGCGATTTCTACGAGACATTATTGCCGACATTCGCGGTCAGCGGGCCGGAAAATGACGGCCGGCACACTGTGGGTTGGGCGGCATAGCCCCAGCGCCGGGAAAACGGGGTAGACAAGGTCCGCAGCGCGCGGAAGCTCCCGGCATGGGGAAGTTCACAACGGCGACGGTTCCTCTCCTTTATCCTCTTCCGTTTTTCGGCTTCCAAAGTACTGTTCGAGCGCGTGGCGCGCCAAATGCCGTCCGCCCAATCCAAAAGCAAGCGCCAGGGCCAGCATCGCGGCTCCAAACACGATCGAAAAAGCCGAAGTGACCGTTTGGTTGGCCAGCCCAATCTGCTCCAGCGCCATCGAGATCGCCAGGATCAGAATCACGAAGCGGATCGAGCCGCTCCACACCCGCGGCGATTTATGCCCCGCGTTTACCGAGGCCAGCAACGCGGCCCGCGAAAGAAAATTCGATGCCAAAACGCCAAAAAAGAGAATCAGGATGGCGATAAAAATCTGCGGCAGGAGTTGAAACACCCGGGCGATTTGCTCGTGCAGCTCGGGGATTCCGAGCATGCTGACTCCCAGCACCATGAACCCCAGCCACACCACCCAAAACAGCGCCCGGCTCAGCAGCTCGGACATCGGCGGCAGCGCGGCTTTGCGCAGCACCTGGGACGCGCCCGCTTCTTCGGAAATGCGATCGAGCCGCGTCACGTGCAGGATCGCGCGGAAGGTATAGCGCAGCGCCAGCGCCACGATCCACCCCACCACCACGATGATCAGCATCACCGCGAAGCGGGGAACAAAAATCGCGATCATGTGCACCAGGTTGTCGTACGCCTGCGACAATCCCTGCAAAATCATCTCTTTCATAACCTCACCTCACGCCTTCGCCTGCCATCTTTCCACCAGATAGGGCTTTTGCTTCTCGAATTGCACGCACAGATTTTCGGTATCGGCCTCCATCTGCTCCGCGTTTGAATCCTGGTGCTCCACCAGAAACGAATGAATTCGGCCCCGGTATAACGGCACCAGCGCCTGAATCAAGTGATCGCGGTTCAGCACGGCATGGTGATGCGACGCCGCAAAATCAAAAAGCGTCCTGGCCCACAAGTCGCCGCTCAACCGGCCCTTTTCCTCGCTTTGCCCGGCCACGCTCTGAATTTCGGCCATGGTTTCGGTGGCTAGAATCGTCTGCAAAATCGGCGCCAGGTCCTGCACGCCGCTGCGGAAGAGCTCGAAAATCCGCTGGCGGTTCAAGTTCATCGGCTCGGACGTAAGATCGCTTTCCGAGCCGAACGAGGGCACCGCCTCGGGCTTGGCGCGCTGCATCCAGAAATCTTCCTCGGCATCGAGACACCAGAACAGGCTGCCGACGTTCTGCCGCACCGCGGTGACGATATCCGGCGCGGTTCCCGCGGACGCGCGCTCCTTGGTCCCCAGAAAAGCCTGGCAGCATTTAAAGTCAGAGGAGATGGCGGTTAGCGCCATCCAGATTTCCGGCGCGTCCTGAATGTCCTCCTGGTTCCACACATTCTGCGCGAGGCAATGGCCCGCCAACCGGCCCGAAAATCCAAGTTCCGAGGGATGCAGCTCACGGATTCCCTGGCCAAACACCGAGCGGCTCATGGGATACAAAAGATTTCGCGACAGCAGGCCATCGTACTTGTGGCGGTTGTAGAGCGGCGCGACGTAATCGAATTTGTCGCGATAAACCGGCTCCAAAAGATTGGTGATCCATGCAGTCGTCAGATTCGAAGTGGCGGGTGAAATCACCGCGCAGGCTTTGGCGCGCAACAGGTCGGCCGCCGCCAGAATGGTGCGCATGGCCAAGCTCGCCGACGGCGCATTCCCGTACTGGGTGACCACGCGCTGCTCGGTTCGCAGCGAAGTAAGTCCGCGGCCGCTGGAGCTTTTCTCCGCGCGAGTGTTCATCACCACTTCCCGCGTGCCGTCGCCCGAGCCGCCGTCCACGTTGACCAGCACCACGCGCTCGCGAGCGAAGCCCTGCTGGAAACTCTGCTCCACGGCCAGCACCGTTTGCCCAATCGTCGCGGCATTGTTGAACGAAGGGATACCCACGAGGATATCCACTTCGCCCACGCTTATGAGCTGGCGAACAAAATCGTCAGCGAGCAAAATTTCTTCGACCAACGCGATTCTCCGTAGGTACCGCTAAATCGGAAATCCGGGCGTTTCCTGATGCCAAACCGCTTTCAAATCCGCCGCAGCCGGAACCAGAAAAACTGGTACGGCGCCAGCGTCAATAAATATGAGGCATCCCCGATGCGCGGGAAAAGATTTCCGCCGAACATCTCGATCGGGATGCTGCCCTTGTAGTCCTGGAGGTTCAGCTCCACGGCCTGCGCGGTGCTGGAAAGATTATTCACCACCAGCACCTGCTTATCTTCGTAGCACCGCACGTAGGCCAGCACGCGGTGATTCGACGGCCGCAAAAACTCGATCGTCCCGCGGCTGAATATTGTCGTAGAGTCGCGCACGTGGATGATCTGCTTCATCCACGCCAGCAGGGAATGCTGGCTGCGCCGCTGCGATTCCACATTGATCGCCGCGTAACCGTAGACCGGATTCGAAATCACCGCGGAATACAGGCGCTCGGGATCGGCGCCGGAAAATCCGGCGTTCCATCCGCCATTCCACTGCATCGGTGTGCGCACTCCGTTGCGGTCGCCCAGGTAAACGTTGTCGCCCATGCCGATTTCGTCGCCGTAGTAAATAATGGGGGTTCCGGGCATGGACATCAACATCCCGGTGAGCAGTTCGATCCTTCTGCGGTCATTTTCCATCATCGGCGCCAGACGGCGGCGGATGCCCAGGTTGATGCGCATCTGCTTGTCTTTCGCGTATTCGTCGTACATGTAGTCGCGCTCGATGTCGGTGACCATCTCCAGCGTCAATTCGTCGTGGTTGCGCAGAAAGATGCACCACTGGCAACTTTCGGGAATCTGCGGCGTCTGCTCCAGAATTTCGATGATCGGCTTGCGATCCTCGAGGCGCACGGCCATGAACATCCGCGGCATCAACGGAAAATGAAACGCCATATGAAATTCGTCGCCATCGCCGAAATAGGCGCGAACGTCCGCCGGCCATTGATTCGCCTCGGCCAGCAGCATCTTCCCGGGGTACTCCTTATCAAGCAGCCGGCGAATCTCGCGCAAAATGGCGTGGGTTTCCGGCAAATTTTCGCCGTTTGTCCCTTCGCGTTCGATGAGGTAGGGAATGGCATCCAGACGGAAGCCGTCCACGCCTATGTCCAGCCAGAATTTCATTACCGCCCACATGGCTTGGAACACCGCGGGGTTGTCCCAGTTCAAATCCGGCTGGTGACTGAAAAAGCGATGCCAGTAGTAGGACTTCGAAACCGGATCCCAGGCCCAGTTGGAAAGTTCGGTGTCGATAAAAATGATGCGGACTTGCTTATATTTGTCGTCGGTGTCGCTCCACACGTACCAGTCGCGCTTGGGATTATCGGTGGAGCTGCGCGCCTCCTGAAACCAGGGATGCTGGTCGGAGGTATGGTTGGCGACCAGTTCGATGATGATGCGGATTCCACGGGCATGCGCCGCGTTGAGGAATGCTCGGAATTCGTCCAAGGTGCCGTAATTCGGGTGGACGGAAGTGTAATCGGCGATATCGTAGCCGTCGTCGCGGAGTGGGGACGGAAAAAACGGCAGCAGCCATAGGGTATTGATGCCCAGTTCCTGCAGATAGTCGAGCTTCTGCAGCAGTCCGGTAAAATCGCCGATGCCATCGTTGTTGCTGTCACAGAACGTGCGGACGTGCAGCTGGTAGATAATCGCGTCTTTATACCAGAGGGGTTGGGCCTGGACTGCCAATTTTCCGATCTCCTTTCGCAGAGGTTCCGGATTGGGAACAGTGCTCATGGCCGCACACGAAGAATGTGCGCAGGCATATTGCCCGGATTCAGCGCGACATAGTTTCTCGATCCCCGCCAGGCGTAGCGCGCACCAGTCAGCAGGTCCTCCACTTCAAAGGAAGCATCCGGAGCCAAACCAAATTGCTCCATCGGCACTTCCACAAATCCGCTCTGGGTATTCCGCGGGTCCAGGTTGACGATTACCAATATCCGGTTCGAAGAATCCTCGCTCACCTTGCTGTAAGCGATCAGTTGATCGTTGTCCACGCGGTGGAATCGCAGACGCTCGTTGCTTTGCAGCGCCGGATTCTCGCGGCGAATGCGATTGACGACGGCGATCAGCCCGCGCAGGCTGTCGGGGCGGTCAATATCCCAGGCCCGAATTTGATATTTCTCGGAATCCAGATACTCCTCGCTGCCCGGCGCCACAGCACGATTCTCACACAGCTCGTACGCTGCGCCGTAAATTCCGTAGCTCGCTGACAGCGTGGCTGCCAACACCAGCCGGGACATGAACACCGGCCGCCCGCCGCTCTGAAACGGCTCGGTCAAAATGTCCGGCGTATTCGGCCACAGGTTCATGCGGAAAAAATCGCTGACTGGCGGCTGAGTGAGCTCGGTGAGATAGGCGGTGAGTTCCGCTTTATCGCTTCTCCACGCAAAATACGTGTACGACTGCGTAAAACCCAGCTTGGCCAACCGATACATCACCTTGGGCCGGGTAAACGCTTCCGCCAGAAATATCGCGTCCGGATAATCGCGCCGCACGTCGGCGATCAGCCACTCCCAGAAAGGGAACGGCTTGGTATGGGGATTATCCACACGAAAAATCCGCACGCCTTGCGTGGCCCAATACAGCACTACGCTTTTCAGCTCTTCGCGCAACGCGCCGGCCGATTCGCCGTCGAAGTGGAAGGGATAAATATCCTGATATTTCTTCGGCGGATTTTCGGCGTACTGGATGCTGCCGTCCGGTCGGTGCTGGAACCACTCCGGGTGCTCCTTCACGTAAGGGTGATCGGGCGAGCATTGATAGGCGATGTCCAAGGCGATCTCGATGCCCTTCTCGCGCGCTTTGGATGCTAGCCGGTGAAAGTCCTCCAGGGTGCCTAGTTCCGGCTGAATCGATTTGTGGCCGCCCGCTTTCGCTCCGATGGCCCAGGGACTTCCGGTGTCATCGGGCGCGGGAATGGTCGTATTGTTTTTCCCCTTGCGCTCGGTGGTCCCGATGGGATGAATCGGAGGCATGTACAGGACATCGAAACCCATTTGCGCGATGTAATCCAGCCTGGCGACGCAGTCGCGGAAGGTGCCGGATTTTTTCGGATCACGGGTGCAGGATCGCGGAAACATCTCGTACCACGTGCTGAATCGCGCTTTCTCGCGGTCCACCGTCACCGCCAGTTGCTTTTCGTACAGCGTGGAGGCGCGCCGATCCGGATACCGCTGCATCAGCGCCGCCAGGTCGGAGCCGCGTCCGGCGGCCACCGCTGCGCCCAAGTCGGCGGCAGATAACTTATTCAGTTTCGCCGCGAGGTCTGCCAGGTTTCGCGCATCGATCCCGGCCGCGCGCTTCGAGGCGTCTTGCGCCATTTCCGCGCCTACGCGCACATCCAAGGCTACATCCTGACCAGCTTCGTATTTCTTGATGAGGCCGCGAAGCCAGGTCTGGAAGGGATCGACCCATGCCTCGATGGTGTAGAAGTGAGTCGTTTGCGCTGCGATCCGGAACTGGCCCTGCCAGCGGTCATTATCGACGAAGCGCATCGGAGCTTCGCGCCACTTGTCTTCGGAATCCGGCCGGTACAGGACCACGGCACTCAGCACGTCGTGGCCGTCGACGAAAACATCCGCTTGGACAACGACGTTCTCCCCCACCGTGCGTTTAATGGGGTATCTTCCCGCGTCAATTTCCGGCTCGACGCCCTCGATCGCGGCGCGGCGAATGATTACCGGTTTTTTGTCCAGCTCGATTTTCGGGGAGTGCAAGCTAGTTTCTCCGAAAAAATTTCGCAGACCTTTGGACGTGAGTTCTTTCTTGTTCCGGCGGGCGGGTTACAAGTATTCTGAGCAACGGGTTATTATATACATGAGTTTGTGGCCGCGCGCATGCGAGAGCTAATCATCAACCGTGTTGTTTCCTTCCGGTTACCTGTGCCGAACCAGGCTTACGCTTTGCCGCCCGGCGGGCGTTGGGGATACCTGCGACCGGCTACCCCTGCGGCTGTCCCCACTGGGGCGACGCGCTCGTAATGACCACCCGCTACGTTTGCGTCCACGGACACTTTTACCAGCCGCCCCGTGAAAATCCGTGGCTGGAAGCCATCGAGCTGCAGGACTCCGCCTACCCTTACCACGACTGGAACGAGCGCATCACCGCCGAGTGCTACGCGCCCAACGCGGCCTCCCGGGTGCTGGACGCCCAACAGAAGATCGCGCGCATGGTAAATAACTACGGGATCATCAGCTTTAACTTTGGACCTACCCTGCTCTCGTGGCTGGAAGCCAAATCGCCGCAGACCCTAGCGTCGATTCGCGAGGCGGACGCCCGGAGCGCTGAGAAATTCGGCGGCCACGGCTCCGCCATGGCCCAAGCCTATAGCCATATGATCATGCCGCTCGCCAACCGGCGCGACAAATCCACCCAAGTGAAGTGGGGCCTGGCCGATTTCCGCCACCGCTTCGGCCGCGCGTCCGAAGGCATGTGGTTGCCCGAAACGGCGGTGGACACCGAGACTCTGGAAGTACTGGCCGAAAATGGGATCAAGTTTACGGTGCTCGCGCCACGCCAGGCCGCCCGGGTGCGGCGCATCAAGAGCCGCACTTGGAAGGACGTCAGCGGCGATCGGGTCGATCCCAGCCGCGCGTACCTGATTCGGTTACCCTCCAAGAAGCGTATCGGCGTCTTCTTTTATGACGGTCCGATATCGCGAAGCGTGGCATTCGAAGGGCTGTTGAATGACGGAAAAGTATTCGCCGACCGGCTGCTGAACGGTTTTTCGGATGATCGGGATTGGGCGCAACTCTCGCACATTGCCACCGACGGCGAAAGCTACGGCCACCACCATCGCTATGGGGAGATGGCGCTGACGTACGCGTTGCAGTACATCGAACAAAATGAACTCGCGGTGCTCACGAACTATGGCCAGTTCCTGGCCGAGCATCCTCCCACCCATTTGGCTGAGATTATTCCCGGGTCTTCGTGGAGTTGCGCGCACGGAATCGAACGGTGGCAATCAAACTGCGGGTGCAATTCCGGAGGGCATCCCGGATGGAATCAGGAATGGCGCGGGCCAATGCGGGCGGCGTTTGACTGGCTGCGCGACTCGCTGGCGCCAGTCTTCGAAGAAAAAGCCCGCGGGTTGTTTACCGACCCCTGGAAGGCTCGCGATGAATACATCCAGGTGGTGCTGGACCGCTCGCCGGAGCAGCGCGAGAAATTCTTTGCCGCCTGCGCCAGCCACGTTTTGACTGGCGAAGAGAAAATTACCGCGCTCAAGCTAATGGAGCTGCAGCGGCATGCTATGTTGATGTACACCAGTTGCGGCTGGTTCTTCGACGATATTTCCGGCTTGGAAACCGTTCAGGTGATTTTCTACGCCAGCCGCGCACTGCATCTCGCGCAGGAGCTTTTCGGAGGCCAGTGGGAGGTGGATTTCTCGGAGCGCCTGCGCCCCGCCAGGAGCAATCTGCCCGAACACGCGGACGGCAAGCGCATTTACGAAAAGTGGGTGCGGCCGGCGGAGGTGGACATTCCCAAAGTGGCCGCGCACTACGCGGTCAACTCGCTCTTTGAGAACTATCCGCAGAACGCGCGCATCTTCTGCTTCACCGTGGCGCGGGAGAGCGGGCACACCGAGCAGAAAATCGTCCAGGACAAGCACATGCGGCTCGCCGTGGGCGATGCTACGATTCGTTCCGAAATCACTCTGGAATCGGCGCGGGTCAACTACGCCGTTCTTCACATGGGAGAACATCACATCGTCGCCGGTGTGCGGCCGCCTCCGCAGACCCAGCATGACGCCGATTTCCTGCGCCATTTGCTATTTGAGGCCTTTGGGAAATTCGACATTGAAAAGGTGAAGCGCCTGCTCCATGACGGGTTCGGTCCGGAGCTATATTCGCTGCGCTCGCTCTTCCGCGACGCGCAGCGCAACATTCTGCGACCCATTCTGTACGCCACATCGCAGCAGGCCGCGATCGCGTATCGCCACATCTACGAGTCGCACGCCGAGATGATTCATTTCCTCGATGGCCTGGGCGTTCCGGTGCCCAAGGCGATCCAATCCGCCGCGGAAGTGGTATTGAATATTCAGCTGCGCGATGCACTAAGCGCCCCGGAACTGGACGCTGAAAGCATCCACCAGCTTTTGCGAGAAGCCACAGCCATGCGCATCGCATTCGACGTTCCGACGCTGGAATACGCGATTCGCAAGAAGATCGAACAGGCGGTGGCAGGATTCGTGGCCGACCGCGCGCAAATCGGCTCTGCGGAAAAAGTGGGGCGCTTACTGAACTTGGGGAAATTGCTGCCGTTTCCGATCAACCTTTGGCAATCGCAGACAACCATATACAATCCGCTGATCCAGTCGGAGCAGGAATGGCATGCCGAGGCCGGCCGGCAACATACGGACGCGGCGCGATGGCTCGGGCTGCTACAGTCGCTGCGCGAAGGACTGGGGTTTCAGACGCTCCGGTAGAAGTACCCAAGCACCATGGCTAAACCCCGCATACCGATCACCTGTTATCGCCTGCAGTTCAACAATCACTTCACGTTTCGCGACGCGCAAGCCGTTCTCGGATATCTCGAGCGCCTTGGCATCACCGACATATACGCCTCCCCGCTCTTGCAGAGCCGGCGCGGCAGCGGCCACGGCTACGACGTCACCGATCCCACGCGCATCGACTCCGATTTGGGAAGTGAGGAGCAATTCGAAGCTTTCCAAATCGATCTGCACGCTCGCGGTATGGGGCTGCTGCTGGATATCGTCCCCAATCACATGGCCGCCAGCCACGAAAATCCGTGGTGGATGGACGTCCTCGAAAATGGGCCGGGCTCGCCCTACGCTTCCTTTTTCGATATCGATTGGCACGCGCCGTCGCGCACTCTGGAAAACAAAATCCTTCTGCCGGTCCTCGGTGGATTTTACGGCGACGTGCTGCAAAACCAGGAGGTGCGCGTACTCTTCGAAGCCGGCAGCTTCCGTCTTCAATATAACGATTCGTTCTTTCCGCTCGCACCCAAGTCCTATCGCCGCATTTTGAAGCATCGCCAGGACGGCTTCGAAGCGGGCGCCGGCTCCTCATCCGCGGCGTTCCAGGAGTTTCTTGGCATTCTCTCCGGCCTCAATTCGCTCTCCGATCGCGAAACGCTGACGGTGGACGCCGCCGGAGAGCGCCGGCTGCAGACCGAGGCGTTGAAGGAGCGGCTGCGGCAACTCCACGACGCCAATCCGGAATTTCGCAAATTCCTGGCTGAGAATATCGGGCAATTCAACGGCAAGCGCGGCGACGTGGCCAGCTTTCGGCTGCTGGACCGCCTGCTTTCCGAGCAAGCGTATGTGCTGGCGTATTGGCGCAACGTCAACGAGGAGATTAACTATCGCCGATTTTTCACCATCACCGATCTGGTGGGTGTGCGAGTGGAAGACCCGACGGTGTTCGAATCGATACACGCGGTAATTTTTCGGCTGGTGGAAAAAGGCGCGGTGGACGCCCTGCGCATCGATCATATCGACGGCCTACGCGATCCGTTCGGCTACCTGCGCCGCTTGCAGGACCGTTTGGGAGGCGGCGAGAAGGAAAAATCCGAGCCGTTTTACGTAGTGGTAGAGAAAATTCTCTCCGGCGCGGAAACGCTGCCCCCTGAGTGGCCCGTTCATGGTACTACCGGCTACGATTATCTGAACATCGCCAATCGGCTTTTCGTCGATCCGCAAGGCACCGAAGCGATTGAGAAAATCTATTTCCGTTTTTTGCAAGCGCATCCCGGATATCAGGACGTTCTTTACCGGAAAAAGAAACTGGTAATGGCGACGCTGCTGGGCGTGGAGATGCGGGCGCTCGGACGCCAACTGGGAATTCTGGCGGAAAGCGATCGCTTCGCTCGCGATCTGCCGCGTACCGAATTGGCCGCGGCGCTGGTGGAGACCACCGCGTGCTTTTCGGTCTACCGGACCTACACTCGCAGCGTAACGCTAACACGCGAGGCAAAAGGCTACGTCGAAGCGGCCGTCGACGCCGCGCGCGGGCGATGCCCGCAAATTGCGGCAGCGAGTTTTGACTTCGTGTGCGACGTTCTGCTGTTGCGCGAGGGCGATCACCTGTTCCCCGACCAGCGCGAAGCCAGGCTGGCGTTCGTGTTGCGCTGGCAGCAATCCACCGGGCCGATCGTGGCGAAGGGCCAGGAAGACACGGTTCTATACGTCTACTGTCCGTTGATTTCGCTCAACGATGTGGGCGGCGATCCGCTGCCCACGTCGAAAACGGTGCCCGAGTTTGACGCCTACATCCAGGATCGCCGCCGCGATTGGCCCTTCAGTATGAATTCCACGGCAACGCATGACACCAAGCGCGGCGAGGACGTCCGCGCCCGCATTAACGTCCTCTCCGAGGTCCCCGCCGAGTGGCGGCGCCATCTTGATCTGTGGTCCCGGCAGAATGCGCGAAAGAAAACTCGTGTTGGCAATCAGACCGCTCCGGACCGGGTGGAAGAAATCTTCCTGTATCAAACGCTGCTCGGCGCCTGGCCGCTGGACGACAAGGAACTCCCGGAATTCCAGAAACGGATGCACGATTACACTGAGAAAGCGACCCGCGAGGCGATGGTCCACACGCGTTGGACGCGCCCGAATCTTCCGCACGAACATGCGTTAATCCATTTTCTGGATGGGCTATTCCGCGACAAGAAATTCCTGGCCGATTTTCTGTCCTGGCAGCGCAAGCTGGCCTACTACGGCATGTGTAACGGTCTGGCGCAGACTCTGCTGAAAATCACCAGCCCGGGAATCCCAGATATCTACCAGGGTTGCGAGCTGTGGGATCTTCGCCTGGTCGATCCCGATAACCGCCGGGCAGTCGATTACCAACGGAGAATCGAGCTGCTCGATCGCATCGAGGCGCAAAGCCCGCAAGGCGGGGTGGAGTTTTGCCGGGAGATCACCAGGAATTGGCAGGACGGGGCCATCAAACTCTACTTACTCGCGAAAGTTTTGGGATTTCGCCGCGCGCACCGCGAACTTTTCTTCGAGGGGCAATGGCTGCCTCTCTCCGCCACAGGTGCGCGCAAGGAAAACGTGCTTGCTTACGCCCGCCGCCATGAACAATCCTGGGCCATCGCGTTAGTGCCCCGATTTTTGGCGCGTGCCAAGGCTCCGGGGGAGTGGAATCGCATGCGCGCATTCTGGAAATCGACGGAGGCCGCTTTGCCGCCGACGGCTCCATCCACATGGCACAACATTCTTACCGGAGAATCGCTGCAATGCACGGCGCGCCGCGGGCGCAAATATCTTCCGGTGGGGGCGGTACTCGAAAATTTCCCGGTCGCTTTGCTCGTTCCGGAGAGCAAGTGAGTGAAGAAGTTTTGGTGTTGAGAGGACGCCGAGCCAGGCTGACTATGCCGAATGACCGGCCAGATCACATTGTGGAAGCGATGTGGGCCGCGCCCAATAATGGGGCTTCTTCGTTGAGCACTACGTAAATCGAAATCTGCTTCAGGAAATCGCCTAGTTTTTCTTTGTCGGTGAACGCCGCGGCGAATCTTCCGTCCCGCAGCTTGGGCAGGATCTTCACGGCGATGCCGCCGGCAACGTACATCCCGCCTCGTGAGACGGTGCGCAGCGCGAAGTTCCCCGCCTCCGAGCCATAAATTTCAATCCACATATCGACTGCGGCAACGCACGCCGGGCAAGTGTTATCGAGCGCATTCTGGGTGATTATCGGGGCAGGATCGTCGTTGGGATTATCGAATTCGGGATGATGCGATCCGGGATCGAAAAATTCGTGCAGTGCACGGAAGCCGCGCCCCGAGAGGATAATTTCGCAGCTGACAATGTCGTTGCGGTCTTTCAGGAATTTCCAGAGCTCCGCTTCTTTTTCGGTGTGCGGCGCAAAGTCTGCGTGGCCGCCCTCGGTAGCCATGGCGACGTACCGCGTGCCGTCCCAGAACAAAATGCCTTCGCCCAGGCCGGTGCCCGCCGCGATCACCGCCTTGGTCGCTGCCGCCGGAGTGCTGCCATTGTGGATCACTTCGAGATCCGACGGCTCAAGCACGCTGATGCCGTAGGCAGTCGCTTCCAGATCGTTCAGCAATCGCACCTGCGGAATCTTTAAAAGCTGCGCCATGCTCTGGCCGTCAAATATCCAAGGCAGATTCGTGGCGTGAACGCGATTGTCCACCACTGGACCTGCGACACCGAAGCATGCCGCGGTCACCGGACCGCTCAGCATGGATACGAATTTGCGCACCAGGTCTTCGGGCCGTGCGAACACATGACTGGAAAAGCGAGTATACGCGGTCTGCACCAGCTTGCCCTGCTGCACTTCGTACGCGCCCAAGTTGGTCTTGGTGCCGCCGACGTCCCCCGCAATTAGCATCCGCTCGCTCCCAACGATTGACTGGATCTTGTCTGCGGCCGCGTGCCGCCTGAAGAGTCGACCAAGTGCCCTAGTATGGCCTAGATTTACTTCTTAGAGAATGTGCACTACAGAATTTTCTTCGGAGCTGCGGCGGCCGGATTCGGCGGGCCGGCTTCACAAATTGCGTCTGGCCAGTACCTGGCAAATCTCTCACGGCCCTCGCGGCGATTGCTCAGAGCGCGCGCCACTTGCGCCCGTCGCTGCCAAGCAAATCTTCCGCAGCGGTGGGCCCCGCGCTCCCCGCCGAATAATTCGGAAACGGCGGCGGTGAAGCCCCCTTCCACGCTTCCAGCACCGGATCGACAAGCGACCATGCCGCTTCCACGCTATCCGCTCGGTCGAAAAGCGTCGGATCACCGCGCAAGCAGTCGTTGATCAGCGTGGCGTAAGCGTCGCGCTTGCCTTCGCCAAAGGCATCCTTGTATTCGAAATCCATGGTCACCGGGCGAATATTCATTTGCGTCCCGGGCGCCTTCGCTCCAAACGAAAGCGAAATTCCTTCGCCTGGCTGGATATTCAACACGAGCCAGTTCCCCTGAAGATTCATTCCGCGAAACACCAAATGCGGCGCTTGACGAAACTGGATGGCGATTTCCGTCAACGGGCGCCCGATGCGTTTGCCCGTGCGCAGATAAAAAGGAACGCCGCTCCATCGCCAGTTATCCACGTGAAGTTTCAACGCCGCGTAGGTTTCCGTCGCCGAATCCTTCGCCACTCCCGGCTCCGCACGGTAGCCGGGCACCGCCTCGCCATTGATTTTCCCCGGACCGTACTGTCCGCGCACCACCGAATTCCAGATCGTCTCCCGGGTGAACGGGCGGATCGCCTGCAACACTTTAATTTTTTCGTTGCGCACCGAGGTGGCTCCAAACGTTGAAGGAGGCTCGAGGGCGACCAGCGAAGTCAGCTGCAGCACGTGGCTCTGGATCATATCGCGCAGAGCCCCGGCTTTTTCGTAAAACGCGGCGCGGCGCTCGACGCCTAGAGTCTCGACCGCGGTGATCTGCACGTGATCGACGTAGTTACGGTTCCACAGCGGCTCGAAAATCCCATTGCTGAAGCGAAACACCAAAAGATTCTGCACCGTCTCCTTACCTAGGTAGTGGTCGATGCGATAGACCTGCGATTCATCCAGCACGCTCAGCAATTGCTGGTTCAGCTCACGCGCTGATTCCAGGTTGTGTCCGAAGGGCTTCTCAATGATCACCCGTACGAAGCCGCCGTTCTTTTTTTCCTTGGACAGTCCCGCTTTGCCGAGCTGCTCGATGATCGCCGGATACACTTCCGGTGGCGTCGCCAGATAAAATAATCGATTCCCGCCGAGTCCCCCTTCGGCATCCAGATCGTCGAGCGTCTTCGCCAGCGCCTGATAGGATGCCGGATCGTCGTAATTCCCTTGGAAATAACGGAGGTGTTTCAAGAAATCAATGCGCTGGTCTCCCGCTCCGCCGGGATCGGATTTCGGCAGAAATTCGGCGCTCGAATCGCGAAATGCCTGATCGTCCATTGCCGTGCGCGCGAATCCCAGCAACCCAAAGCGCGGCGCCAAGCACTTGTGTATCGCCAGGTCGTAGAGAGAAGGCAGCAGCTTCCGTTTCGCCAAATCGCCGGACGCTCCAAACATCACGATCAGGCAAGGTTGCGTTGGCACTTCACAATAGGGGGATTCTTGCGGCACCGCTTTTTCATTCGGCATGTCGGATTCCCTGTTCCTTCTGTTCGGGCTTGCGCCAAAAACTCCTTCTGAAGCGTACCCTTTGTCTCAAAAATGCCAGTTCCTCGCAAGTGGGTCACGTTCACCGCGCGGGAACCGCGCGCCTCCGCTGGCAATTGCAACCTCGAATGCAGTATCTTGGAAGTAGCAAACCTCGGAGGCACACATGGCCGATCAGAAAGCAAACGAGACGTCCGCCGCAGCGCCAGCGCCGCGCATGGTGATGTGCGTGAAGCTTGGTAAGGAGCTTCCCGGCCTCGATCGCGTCCCCTGGAAGGGCGAAATCGGCAAGCGCGTCTACGAAAACGTCTCCAAGGACGCCTGGAAAATGTGGGTCGAGCACTCCAAGATGCTCATGAACGAATACCGCCTGAATCCTTTGGACCCTAACTCCCAGAAAATTATGGAACAGCAACTGGAGCAATTTTTCTTCGGAGAAGGCGCTAAACCGCCTGCGGAATTCGTGCCACCTGCACCCAAGCACTAAGGGAGCTGCCCTTTGGACGCCGCTTATTCCGACCGGTTTCCGGCTGTCGCATGAAACTTTTGCTCGGGGTGCTTTTTTCTTTGACCATCCTGAGTCCGCCCGTTCGCGCACAGGACTACCCCTCCCAGTCGATGCCCCAAGGAACTTGGGATTTAGGCCTGTTCGCAGGCGGCGGCACCGGACTGCTCGCTGCAAGAGAAACGCACTACGCGATTGCCGGACTCCACGTGGGCCGGGTCATGACCCGCGAACATCTGCGGGGCTGGGCGCGCGGAAATCTCGAATTCGCAGGCGACTACATGCCGCTTTGGGAGGTTTTTCAGCCGGGCACCGGAACCGCGCCCGGGCACGCAGTGTCCGGCGGAAATTTTACTCCCGTTATTCTGCAATGGAATTTCACATCGAATAAGCGCGTTGCGCCGTTCATGTCCCTAACCGGCGGCGGCCTGGTCACCCGGGATAATGTGCCGGCCGGAAACACTTCCACATTCAACTTCGTCGCCGGCGGCTCCCTTGGTTTTCGCGTTTTCGTCCACAAACGCCGCGCGATTAACCTGGAAACCCGCTGGATCCACATTTCCAACGCCAATCTCGGCACCGACAATCCTCAGCTCGTCTCGAACTTCGCGTTCACCGCCGGCTACAACTGGTACAAATAATTTTCGCTCCGCCGCCATTCGCCCCAAAAACAGTTTCCCGTTAGGCGCAGTGTCCGTCCCCGCCGCGCGCTGATTGCGTTATCATGGAATCTGGGTACAGGAGCCCGTAACTTTCATGACCTCGGCTGCGAAGAACTCGTTTTCATCTTTCGATACTTTGAATGTGGGCGGCGAGAAATTCGGAATCTACCGCCTCGATGCTCTCGAACGTGCGGGCGCCGGCAATCCCTCCCGGCTTCCCTTCTCCATGAAAGTGCTGCTCGAGAACCTGCTGCGCAATGAAGACGCGCGCTTTGTCCACCCCGCCGATATTCGCGCGCTGGCGCAATGGGATCCCAAAGCCGAGCCCGATAAAGAGATTTCCTTCATGCCCGCGCGCGTGCTGTTGCAGGACTTCACCGGCGTGCCGGCGGTAGTCGATCTGGCCGCGATGCGGGAAGCGATTCGCACGCTGGGCGGCGATCCTAAGCGCATCAATCCTCTGCTGCCCGCGGAGCTGGTGATCGATCACTCCGTGCAGGTAGATAAATTCGGCACCGCGGACTCCTTTGCCTTCAACGCCGAACTCGAATTTCAGCGCAATGTGGAGCGCTACGCATTCCTCCGCTGGGGCCAGAAAAGCTTCCAAAATTTCCAAGTGGTGCCGCCGGACACCGGAATTTGCCACCAGGTGAACCTCGAATACCTCGCGCGGGTGGTTTTTTCCGCCGAAGCTGAACCCGGAAAAGAGGGGCCGCTGGTAGCTTTTCCCGATTCGCTGGTGGGCACCGATTCGCACACCACCATGGTCAACGGTCTGGGAGTATTCGGCTGGGGCGTAGGCGGAATCGAAGCCGAAGCAGCCATGCTGGGCCAGCCGCTTTCGATGCTCATTCCTTCGGTGGTCGGCTTCAAGCTGCACGGACGGCTTCCCGAAGGCGCCACGGCCACCGACCTGGTGCTAACCGTCACCGCCATGCTGCGCAAAAAAGGCGTGGTGGGGAAATTCGTGGAATTCTACGGCGCCGGTCTTTCCAGCCTGACGCTCCCCGATCGCGCCACGATCGCCAACATGGCGCCGGAATACGGCGCGACCATGGGATTTTTCCCGGTCGATTCCGAAGTGCTCGCGTATCTGCGGTTCACTGGGCGTCCTGAAAAGCAGGTGGCGCTGGTCGAGGCCTACACCAAAACGCAGGGCCTGTTCCGCACCGATGCAACTCCCGACCCGGTTTTCTCAGACACGATCGAACTCGATCTGAAAAACGTCGTCCCCACCATGGCCGGCCCGAAGCGTCCGCAAGACAGCGTACCGCTGACGCAATCGAAAGCCTCGTTCCAAAAATCGCTCACCGCGCCGCCCAAGCACGTCAGCGTGCAGAACAATGGCGACCGTTTCGATCTCGCCGATGGCTCCGTGGTGATTGCCGCGATCACCAGTTGTACCAATACCTCGAATCCCTCGCTGATGCTGGGCGCGGGCCTGCTCGCGAAAAAGGCGGTCGAACGCGGACTGCAAACCAAGCCCTGGGTGAAGACCAGTTTCGCGCCGGGATCCAAGGTGGTCACCGATTATCTAGAGGCCTCTGGACTCGATTCCTATCTCAATACTCTGCGCTTCAATCTGGTCGGCTACGGTTGCACCACCTGCATCGGAAACAGCGGCCCGCTTCCCGAATCGATCTCCAAAGCGATCAAGGAAAATAATCTAGTCGCCGTCTCGGTGCTCAGCGGCAATCGCAATTTTGAAGGTCGCATCAATTCGTCCGTGCGCGCCAACTATCTGGCCTCTCCTCCCCTGGTAGTTGCCTACGCGCTCGCCGGCCGCATGGATTTCGACATGGCCAGCGAGTCACTGGGCGCCGACAAATCTGGAGCACCCGTATACCTTCGCGATATCTGGCCCACACCGGTCGAAGTGGAAACCGCGATGCGCGAATCCGTCACCACCGAAATGTTCCGCAAGCAATACGGCGACGTTTTTACCGGAGACGCTCACTGGCAAGGCATGCCCGTGCCGCAGGGCGATCTCTATGCGTGGGACCACAAATCCACCTACATCCAGCATCCGCCGTACTTCGTCGGCATGCCTATGCAGCCCGGCCCGCTTCTCGATTTGCACGGCATGCGCGTCCTCGCCATTCTGGGAGACAGCGTCACCACCGATCACATTTCTCCCGCCGGCTCGATTCCCGCCGATAGTCCGGCCGGAAAATATTTGATCGCCAACGGCGTGCAGCCGAAAGATTTTAATTCCTACGGCGCGCGGCGCGGAAATCATGAAGTGATGATGCGCGGTACCTTCGCCAACATTCGCCTCCGCAACACTCTCGCTCCGGGAACCGAGGGCGGTTGGACTCTGCACATGCCCGACGGCGAGAAAATGACCATCTACGACGCGGCCATGCGTTACCAGGAAGAAAAAACGCGTTTGGTGGTCCTCGCCGGAAAAGAATACGGAGCGGGCTCTTCGCGCGACTGGGCTGCCAAGGGCACCGTGCTGCTCGGCGTGCGCGCGGTGATCGCCGAAAGTTACGAACGCATCCATCGCAGCAATCTGGTCGGCATGGGCGTCGTCCCTCTCGAATTTCTGCCCGGAGACACCGCCGCATCGCTCGGGCTCACCGGAAAAGAGAAATTCGACGTGGAGGGCCTGGCTCAGGGATTCGCCCCACGGAAGAAGATCCTGGTGCGCGCCACCGCCGACGACGGAAAAGAAATTAAGTTCAACGCCGTCGCCCGCATCGATACACCCGTCGAGATCGCCTACTACCAGCACGGCGGCATCCTGCAATACGTTCTCCGCCAAATGCTTTAAGAGGGTTTGCGGTGCCCCACTCTTCCCGGGTTTTGCGAAGGGTGGGCGTTAGCTCTTGCGAACATTCAACATTCGTAGCAGCACTGGAACACGCGACCGCTCTCGAAACAATTCGCCAACGAATCGGTGGAGGGAATCGATGTTTTCAAGGCGCTCATTTTTGTGGTTGTCATCGGCAGGTGCCGCGGCAGTAGCCACCGCCAAGCTGGGGCCACTCGCGTCGGCACAGGAACGTCCCCAGCAGACTCCCCGCGGATCCCTTCCGCCGCCCATCGCCGCGCTGCAGTCGATGACCTCACAGGTCCGCCCGATCACCAACAACGAGCGCATTGCGCGCGTAGAAAAAGCCAAGAGCTTGATGGCCGCAAACAAAATCGACGCCATCGTCCTGTGCGCCGGCACCTCCACTCTCTATTTCGCAAACGCCGAAATCTACGGCGGCGAGCGCCTGTGGGCCGTGGTGATCCCGGTCAAAGGCAATCCGTTTATGGTCTGCCCGGCGTTCGAAGAAGGCCGCGCACGCGAAATCCTGGCCGGCGGTCCGTTGGGATCCGGCGCCGACATTCGCATTTGGCAGGAAACCGAAAACCCCTTCGCGCTGCTCATCAAAAGTCTGGCCGATGCCGGTATCCGCACCGGCCGGCTGGGCATCGAGGAGAGCGTCGTATACTTTTTCGCGGATAACCTCGCCAAGGCCGGCGCGCACGGAATCGAGGCAGTCAGCGCCACCCCGGTGACCGCTGGCTGCCGCATGATCAAGACCGATCACGAAGTCGAATGCCTGCGGCTAGCGTCGCACGCCACACTCAGCGTGTACCAAGCGGTCTATCGCTCACTGAAAGAGGGGATGACCGGAGACGAAGTGCAAGGCCTGATCGGCGCCGCGTATAACCAGGTAGGATTTGTGGGAAGCGCCGATCTCAACATCGGCGAGTACACCGCTCAGCCGCACGGCTCGGCCGCGCCGCAAACAATTCGCGAAGGTACGATCATCATGCTGGACGACGGTTGCAAGGTGGAAGGGTTCACGTCGGACATCACTCGAACCTTCGTGCTGGGCAAGCCAACGGACAAAATGAAGGCGGTTTTCGATATCGTTCATCAAGCGCAGCAAGCCGCGCTGAAAGCCGCGAGGCCGGGAGTGGTAACCGGAGCCATCGACGCCGCCGCGCGCAAAGTGGTCGTCGACGCCGGCTACGGCCCCGGCTTTAAATACTTCACCCATCGCGTAGGGCACGGCTTGGGCATGGATATGCACGAGTGGCCGTACCTGGTCGACAACAACATGTGGGGCTCGCCTTTGCACCCAATCCTGCAGGCCGGCATGACCACCAGCAACGAGCCGGGAATTTACATCAAAGGCGAATTTGGAATTCGTCTGGAGGACGACATGCACGTGACCGCGGACGGCGCCGAACTCCTCACCCCGCCCAGTCCGTCGCTGGAAGATCCATTCGGTTCGGGTGCGTAGACGTAGCAGTAGAGCTAAGCATAGCGAAGCGAAGTGGGTGCCCCACGTGTTGCCTTCACACGTGGGTTCTCCAGGTTTTTGAACTGATGGATTCCCTGAAGCACCGCAGAGGCCCAGAACCATTCCTAGGGCCTTAAGCGTATGCAAACGCTCACAACTTCGGATGTTTTGTGTGGAAGTCCGTAGCGTCCTGAAACGCCCGCGCCAACGCCAGCATTTTCGCTTCGCCGTATAGCGCGCCGAGAAACGTGATGCTAACCGGCGTCCCCGGCCCGCCGATATTGTCTTCGTCTCCGGAATCTTCTGACGGCGGCACCGGCGCGTCCGCCCCGCGAAAACCCTGCGGCAGAATCAGAGCCGGATGCCCGCTAAAATTCGTGGCCACCAATTGGTCGCTGTCGGTGGGCGCGACGATCGCGTCGTAGCCCTCCCAGGCTTTCGCGAGCGCTTCCATCATCAGAAAACGAGCCCGGTTGGCCTGCACGTATTCCACGCCCGGTACAAGCCGCGCGGCACGAAACCCATTGGGCCAGTCTTCCGGTCCTTGTTCGGTGAGCAGTTTGTCGCGGCCGGAGCGGGTCAGGTCGTCAAACGCCGCGGCTGCTTCCACCACCAGCGAAAAAATGAGCGAGTCGTATGGAAATTTGGGAAACTCCACCGGCGTGAGGTGCACGCCCATGGCGCGCAGCTTCTCGAGAGAATCGCGATTGTAGCGGCGGTCGTACGCCGAGCGCACTCGTGACGCCGCGCGCTCTCGCTGGCGTTTCTCGCGCTTCCGTTTTTGCTCGGGGGTAAGCTCGCCGCCTTCTTCGTCCTTCTCCGGCTCGGGCTCGCGGTCGAATTCCGATTTCAGATAGCCCACTCGCAGCGATTTCCAATTGACGCTCGCGTCCCAGTTAAACGTGGCGTCGCGCACCGATCGATCCTGGCCATCCGCGCCCTGGATCGTATCCAACACGATGGCCGTGTCTTCCACGCTTCGACAGATCGGCCCCAGTTTATCGAGCGACCACGCCAGCGCCATCGCCCCGGTGCGCGGCACCAACCCAAAACTGGGGCGCAGCCCGGTGCATCCGCATCGCGTAGACGGCGAAGAAATCGATCCCAAAGTTTCTGAGCCGATGCCGAACGATATGCATCCGGCGGCCGTGGCCGAAGCAGTTCCAGCAGACGACCCGCTCGACCCCTGCGCGGGATTCCACGGGTTGCGGGTGCGGCCGCCGAACCACTTGTCCCCTTCTGCGAGCGCACCCAGAGTGAGCTTCGCCACCAGCACCGCGCCGGCCGCGTCGAGCCGCTGCACCACGGTAGCGTCTTGATCGAATTGCTGACTTTCAAAGCCGCCCGCGCCCCACGTGGTGCGATAGCCCTTCGCTGCCAGCAAATCCTTCGCTCCCCACGGAAGGCCGTGCAGCGGTCCGCGATATTTTCCGGACGCGATTTCGCGGTCGGCCTGGCGCGCCTGCGTCATCGCGCGTTCCTCAGTCAGTGTAATCACGAAATGGAGTTTTGGGTCGTAACGCTTCAAGCGGTCGAGATACATCGTGGTGAGCGCCACAGACGTCACTTTCTTTGCGCGAACCAGTTCCGCCTGCTCGCGCACCGTCCAGAACGCCACTTCTTCCACGCTGGCTGGCGCACTCATCGCGATTGCCGGCGCCGCGGATATCTTCATCGCCCGCCGCTCTTTCTCGTACTTCATCCCCGGCATCACCGGATCGAAAATCAGCGCGGAGGGCACGCTGTTCGGAATGTGCAGCTTTTCGATCGCGTCGTAATCTTTAATGCGCTCGTTCAGGCTATCCAGCATCATGGCCTTGGCGTCGTCGGGAATCGCCACGTCGGCGATCGTCGCCGCTTGATCGATCATGTCTTTGGTAATCGCCGGCTTGCCGGAAGCGAGCGCCCACAGCACTCCGGGGAAAAGCGTCGAGGAAACTCCGACTGCGGAACATGCCGCAAGAAAACGTCGCCTGTCGAACATGATTGAATTTTCCTCGCCGTGAGGTGAATTAACGTTGCAGCAATCTGTGAGAGAGATGATACGACAACTCCGTGTGGCGTAGAAAATCCTGTTTGCGCGGAACCCAGATTCTAGCGGGAACGCCCGGTGAGCCGCGACGCGAGCGCGAACGCCGAACTAACTTCGGAAATCCCCATCGCCATCGCCGCGCCCAAATACACGGCCGCGTAAGGGACCAGCACCAGAACCGCCATCGGTATCGGCGATACGTGCGACCTCACATGCAACGCGCCCCAGCGGACGCCCCATCCTGCCGCGGCGCCCAGCAGAGCAGCCGCCCACAACTTAGCGAGAAACACCCGCGGCAACCCGGTGTCTCCGATTCGCAAGTTCAGCGTGCGCCGCAACAAGACAAATTCCAGCCACCCGGAAATTCCTGCGGAGATCGTCAGCCCCGCTACACCCCACCGTTGCGCGATTCCCAGAAGCGGCGGCAGGGGTATGGCGCATAAATATCCGAGTATGGTCGTGAGGACTACCCGCAAAATCGCGAACCGCAGCGGCGTGCGAGTGTCCCGCAGCGCGTAGTACGTTGACGAATATAGCCGCCCTAACGTCGACGCCAGCAGCCCGACCGCTGAACCCGCGAGAATTCCCCAAACGTACATCACGTCGGCATGGGAAAAACGCCCTGATTGATAAATCGCGCCGACGATCACGTCGCCCAGCGCCAGAAATCCCACCACCGACGGCACCACGAAGAAAGCGATCTGCCGCAGGCCTGCATTCAGGCGCATCCGCAACACCGAAGCCACCTGCGTCTCGTCGCCGATCGCGCCAGACATTGCCGGCAATTCCGCAGCCGACACCGCCATCCCAAACAGACTCACCGGCAAGGTGTACAGCGTCTGTGCGTAGGCTAAAGCCGACACCGCTCCGGTTGGCAGCAAACTCGCCAGCAGCGCGTCGACGTAAGCGCTGATCTGCACCACCCCGCGGCTGACGAACACCGGAAAGAAATTCCGCACCACCGTGCGTACGTTTTCCAGGTGATAACCCAAATGAATCTTCAGGCCGCGTAACAGTCGCAGCACCACCGGCAACTGCACTCCCACCTGCAACGCGCTGCCCACCACCGATCCCCACGCCAGCATTTCCGCCAGCGGATATTGCGCCCGCCCGCGTCCGAACAAAATCATCGTCCCGATCATCGCTAAGTTCCACAGCACCGGGGCCGTATACGACAGAAAGAAACGCCGGTGGCTGTTCAGAATTCCCAGGCACCATGCGGAAAAAACCAGCATGCCCGCCCCGGGAAACAGAATGCGCACCAGACGGATGGTGAGTTCGCGCTTCTCTCCCGAAAATCCCGGAGCGATGGCATCGATTAAATACGGCGTCGCCAGCACGCCAAACAGGACCAGCAGCGACGTGCTTAACATCAGTAATCCGGCCACCGCGCCCGCCGTGCGCCGCGCTTCCTTCTCGTCTTCGCGCGCCAGCAGTCCCGCATATACCGGAATGAACGACGCCGAGAGCACTCCTTCGCCAAAAAGATTCTGCAGGAAATTGGGAATACGCAGCGCTGCTTTGAAAGCATCGGCCGCGTCGGAATTTCCAAAGTAGTGCGCGAAAACGCGGTCGCGAATCAGCCCCGCGATCCGGCTGAGAAAGATTCCGGAGGCCACTAAAAAAGCGGAGCGCTTGGACGCTCCGCCGCTGCCGCTCGACTTTGCGGCGCTCACAACGCGCGGATGGAAATAATGGGATTCATATCGGTCGCGAACTTAATTACAAGAGTAAGCCGCCGCGAAGTCAACTTCGATTCTGAGCAGTGTGCGCAGCTCATATGCCGTGCAACCTGAACTACTTGCGGCGCGCCAGAGTCTCAATAAATTTGCCCGTAAATTCCCGCCACCCCACGCCGCGCTTGCGTTCTTGCTGCGATTTCGGCTATGGTGCTCGCGTCTTGCCAAGCCTCGCATGAGCCACCACCCTTCATGAAACGCGTCCTGATCATTGAAGACGACAAAGATATTGTCGAGCTGGTTCGCTACAACCTGGAAAAAGACGGCTATCAGGTAATTTCCAGCGGCGACGGCGCCACCGGCCTCGCGCAATTGCGTAAATCCTCGCCCGATATTCTGATTCTGGATTTGATGCTTCCCAAAATTTCCGGCCTCGAGATTTGCAAAGAGATTCGCCGTGACGCCGCTTTGAACCGCTTGCCCATTCTCATGCTCACCGCGCGCGGCGAAGAGGCCGACCGCGTGGTGGGACTCGAGCTGGGCGCCGACGATTACGTCACCAAACCCTTCAGCCCTCGCGAGCTTGTCGCACGCATCAAGGCCTTGCTGCGCCGCGTGGAAGCGCCGGGAGGCGCGGAGAAAACCATCGAGTTCGGTCCGCTGCGCATTGACCCTTCCGCATATCGCGTCACTCGCGCCGGAAAAGCCGTCTCGCTCAGCACCCTCGAATTCCGGCTGCTCTACTATCTCGCCGCGCGCCCCAATAAGGTTTTTTCCCGCGATCAATTGCTTGACGCGGTGTGGGGCACCGAGCGCTTCGTCACCCCGCGCAGCGTGGATGTCTACGTCCGCCGGTTGCGCGAAAAAGTGGAAATCGATCCGCAGCGCCCCACTTTCGTGAAAACGATTCGCGGCGCGGGATACCTCTTCGAAACCCGTGCGAGCTAGACTATTTTGGAAACTGGGATTCACCTACCTGGCGCTGCTGCTGGGCGTCCTGATTGCCGTCGATTGGTTCGCCGAGAGAACCCTACGGCACGATACCGAGGTCGCCGCGCAGGAACATCTCGCTTCACTCGATCGCCTGGTTCAAGGCCGTCCTCCCGCTTTCGATAACCCCGCCGCCCTGCACGATTGGGCCGCGTGGATGGCCGAGAGCGGCGTTCGCGCCACCGTCATTTCCGCGGATGGCGTGGTCCTCGCCGATTCCGACCATGACCCGCAATCCATGGAAAATCACTCCGACCGCCCGGAATTCCAGCAGGCCCTGGCGCGCGGCGAAGCCGATACCATCCGTCACAGCGCCACTCTCGACCGCGATCTGGTTTACCACGCGGTGCGCCTCGACTCCGGCGGCCATCCCGTGGTGGTGCGTCTGGCGTTGCCGCTCGCCCAGGTAAGTCGTGCCGTGGCCGAAATCCGCCGCCAACTGCTGTTCACCTCCCTGATTATTTTGGTGGTTTGCGGGATCATCTCGCTGATTTTTTCCCGCGCCTTCGCCGGACGCGTGGGCCGCTTGAAGGATTTTTCGCTGCGTATCGCCCAGGGAGATTTTCGCGCGCTGCCTTCGGAGCGTCCCGAAGACGAGCTCGCCGATCTGGGCCAGTCGCTCAACGAAACCGCGTCCCGGATGGACGCCACGATTCGCACCCTCACCGAGGAGCGCAACCGGTCCAGCGCGATTCTGCGCAGCATGGTCGAGGGCGTGGCGGTCATCGATGCCCGCGAACGCGTCGTTTTCTGCAATCGGGCCTTCGCCGAAATCCTGAATATCGATCCCGCCGATTGCGAAAACCGGCCGTTGATCGAGGTGATTCGCCACCGCGAGCTTCTGAACACCATCCACACCGCGCTCGTCGACGGTATCAGTGCGCGCGGCGAACTCGAGTTTGGCACGGTGTTCCCGCGCAGTTTTGCGGTTACCGCGACTCCCGTCGAAACCCGCACCATGGGATCTGCCGCCGCCAGTTCCGTGGGCGCGGTAGCGGTTCTCCACGATATCAGCGAGCTCCGCCGGCTCGAGCGCGTTCGTCAGGATTTCGTCGCCAACGTTTCTCATGAGTTCAAAACTCCGCTCACCGCCATTCAGGGATTCGCCGAAACTCTGCTGGGTGGCGCCCTCGAAGACGAAAAAAATAACCGCCGCTTCCTGGAAATCATTCGCGACCAATCCATCCGCCTCGCTCAGCTCACCGACGACCTGCTGCGCCTCGCTCGCATCGAGGCCGGAAAACTCGAGCTCGATTTTCATCCCGTTCAATTATCCGCCCTGCTCGATAGCCTTGCGGATACCTACACCATGCGCGCCGACCGCAAGCAGCTCTCTCTTTCTATCGACTGTGCTCCGGACGTTCCCGACGTGCAGGGCGATGCCAGCCTGCTGCGCGAAGTTCTGCAAAATCTGCTCGACAACGCCATGCAATACACCCCGCCCGGCGGCAGCATCGGCTTGAGCGCCGAGCACCGCGACGACCATGCCATTTTCACCGTCAGTGACACCGGCGTGGGCATCCCGCTGGCCGCGCAAGAAAGAATTTTCGAACGCTTCTACCGCGTCGACGCCGCCCGTTCCCGCGAAGTGGGAGGTACCGGCCTGGGGCTTTCCATTTCGAAACACATCGTCGAAGCGCACGGCGGCAAGATCTGGGTCGAAAGCGACATCGGCCAGGGCTCACGATTTCACTTCTCCATCCCGCTGGCGTCGTAATGCTACGCACTTTATCTCCCGGGCGCTTTCATCCGGTTTTCTTTGCGCTGTAACACAACCGTAACAATCCCGGCCCAGACTAGCCTTCGGAGAACCCCAGATGATCCGAAAAGCTTTCGCTCTAGGCCTGCTGACCCTGCTCACGTTTTCGCTCATGTCCCTGCCCTCCGCTCAGGCCAAGGACCCCGTACTGATCAACGCCGCAGGAGCCACCTTCCCTTACCCGATTTATTCGAAATGGTTTGACCAATTTCACAAAGCCAATCCCGACATCCAAATCAACTACGCTTCCGTCGGCTCAGGCGCGGGAATCGGACAGCTCCAGGCGGGTACGGTCGATTTCGGCGCTTCCGATGTGCCCATGACCGACGATCAGCTGGCGCAAGCGAAGGTAAAAGTCCTGCATTTCCCCACCGTGCTTGGCGCCGCGGTGGTCACCTACAATCTAAAGGGCGTCAGCACCGATTTGAAGTTCACTCAAAAGGCGCTCGCCGGAATCTATTTGGGCACCATCACCAAGTGGAACGATGGGGAAATCGCCAAAGCCAATCCGGGCGTGAACCTGCCGAACGCGGACATCGTCGTGGTGCACCGTTCCGATGGAAGCGGCACCACTTTCATCTGGACCGACTTCCTCTCCAAGGCCAGCAGCGACTGGGCCAGCAAGGTCGGCGCGAAAGCTTCTGTAAATTGGCCGGTAGGTTTGGGCGGTAAGGGCAGCGAGGGTGTTTCCGGGTTGGTGAAGCAGACTCCTAACTCGATCGGATATGTCGAGCTCATCTACGCAGTCCAGAACAAAATGAGCTACGGTCTGGTGCAGAACGCCGCCGGAAAATTCATCAAGGCCGATCTGGCCAGCCTTTCCGCCGCCGCAGCCGGTGCCGCGAAGACCTTGCCCGATGATTTTCGGGTTTCGATTACCAACGCTCCGGGTGCCACCGCGTATCCGATTTCCAGTTTCACCTATCTCTTGATACCGGTACAGATTCAGGATGCCGCCAAGCGCGAAGCCATCAAGCAATTCCTGAACTGGATGATCACCAGCGGCCAGGGCTCCGTGGAAGCGCTTTCATACGCCCAGCTTCCCAAGGCCGTGCAAACCAAAGAAATAAAGGCGATCTCGCTCGTACACTAGAATGAGCGGCGCCACTACTGCCGTCGGGCGCGTCCACCCTCCCAGCCGGGCGCGCCAATTCATCCGCCGCCTCACCAGCGGCGACGAAATCGCCCATCTGATTACCCTCACCTTCGGCGCCAGCATTCTGCTGATCACCGGACTGCTGGTGTTGGAGCTGTGGGTGCAATCTTCGCTGGCGCGTCACCAGTTCGGATGGAAGTTTTTCGCCACCAGCGTTTGGGATCCGGTCTTCGGAAATTTCGGAGCTCTGCCGTTCATCTACGGCACGCTGGTCACATCGTTTCTCGCGCTGCTGATCGCCGTTCCGCTTGGCCTGGGAGCAGCTATTTTTCTGGCGGAGCTCGCGCCGCGCAACATTTCCGACGCACTGGCCTTCCTGATCGATCTGCTCGCGGCTGTGCCCAGCGTCATCTACGGATTGCTGGGCATCTTCGTCGTCGTGCCGATCATGCGCACCACCGTCGGGCCCGCGCTGAAATCGGCCTTGGGCTTTCTCCCGTTCTTCCAGGGACCGAATTACGGCGTAGGCTTTCTCACTGCGGGCGTGGTCCTCGCCATCATGGTGATCCCGTTCGTCATTTCCGTTTCGCGCGAAGTGCTCCTCACCGTGCCTACCGATCAGCGCGAAGCCGCCATGGCTCTGGGCGCCACCCGGTGGGAAGCCACTTGGAAAGTGGTGGTGCCGTTTGCCCGCGCCGGAATTCTGGGCTCGGTCTTCCTCGCGATGGCTCGCGCGCTCGGTGAAACCATGGCCGTCACCATGGTAATCGGCAACGATCCCAAAATTTCCGCGTCGCTCTTCGCGCCCGGTTACACCATCGCCTCCGTCATCGCCAATGAATTCAGCGAAGCCACCGGCGATCTCTACATCCATTCCCTGGTTTTGCTCGGGTTGGTGCTCTTCTCGCTCACTTTCATCCTGAACGGCATGGCCCGCATTTTCATTGTGGCTACGGCGCAGCGCGGCGGAGCTCACGAATGAGCGAGCTACTCGACGGCCGAATGAACGCCTCCGCGGACCAGCCGGCTACTAACTCGGCCTCGATCGCCGCCAAACTCCGCATGCTGTGGCGAAAATCCCTGAATCTGGTGATGCTCAGCCTCACCGCCGCCTGTGCCCTGGTCACCGTCTCGGTGCTCGGCTTCATCCTGGGCTATCTGATCTGGCACGGCGGCAGTTCCCTGAGCTGGAATTTCTTCACCAAGCTTCCCGCCCCGGTGGGAGAAACCGGCGGCGGATTGGCCAACGCCATCGTCGGGAGCGGCAAGCTTCTGCTGATCGCCTCGCTCATCGGAATTCCCATCGGCCTGATGGGTGGTGTGTACCTCGCGGAATTTGGCGGCCGTACTTTCCCGTTCATGGTGCGTTACGCCACCGACCTGCTCAACGGCGTTCCCTCCATCATCATCGGAATTTTCGCCTACACCGTGGTGGTGGTGCCGATGCATCACTTCTCCACTTTGGCCGGCGGCTGCGCGCTAGGCATCATCATGATTCCCATCGCCGTGCGCAGCACCGAAGAGTTTCTCCGCGCCGTCCCGCGCGGGTTGCGCGAAGCCGCCATGGCGCTCGGCGCCAGCAAGTGGCGCACCGTTGCTACCGTCGTCGTGCCCGCCGCATTTCAGGGCATCCTCACCGGACTCATGCTTGACGTGGCGCGCGTGGCCGGCGAAACCGCGCCGCTGCTCTTCACCGCCTTTGGTAATCGCTACTGGAGCCCAGGCTGGAACCAACCCATCGCCTCGTTGCCGGTCATGATATACACCTACGCAATCGCTCCCTACGACGAGTGGCACCAGCAAGCCTGGGCCGCTGGTTTGGTGCTGATGGGGCTCGTTTTGCTTGCGAATATCGGCGCGCGCATCGTGCTATCGCGCCGCGCATCCTTCTTGAGGTCTTAGGAGATGGCAGTGACAGGCGTACCTAATCCCGCAATCAGCGTTCGCATGCGGCTCGCCGGCGCCCTCGCCCAGCCCGGCGAAGCCAGCACCGCCGATCTGCCGATGCGCTTCAAAATTTCCAACCTCAATTTTTTCTACGGAGCCAAGCAGGCCCTCTTCGACATCAACCTCGACGTTCCGGTCAACCGCGTCACCGCACTGATCGGGCCCTCCGGGTGCGGAAAATCCACCTTCCTCCGCAATCTCAATCGCATGCAGGAAACCATCCGCCACACCCGGCTGGAGGGCGAAATCCTCCTGGACGGCCAGGACGTCCTGCAGATGGACGTCGTAAAGCTGCGCCGCCGCGTCGGCATGGTATTTCAGCGCCCGAACCCATTTCCGAAATCGATCTTCGAAAACGTGGCCTACGGCCTAAAAATAAATGGATACTCGGGCCGGCTCAAAGAGCATGTGGAAAAAAGCCTGCGCCGCGCCGCGCTGTGGGACGAAGTGAAAGACAAGCTCAACCAATCGGCCTACACGCTCTCCGGTGGGCAGCAGCAGCGCCTGTGCATCGCCCGTGCCTTGGCCGTCGATCCGGAAGTCCTGTTGCTTGACGAACCCTGCTCGGCTCTCGACCCGGTAACCACCGCCAAGATCGAAGAGCTGATGTTTCAGTTGAAGGGAATTTGCACCATGGTCATCGTCACTCACAACATGCAGCAAGCGGCGCGCGCCAGTGATTTCACTGCCTTCCTCCTGGATGGAACGCTGATCGAGCACGCCGTCACTTCACGGCTCTTTACCACGCCTTCCGATCCAAGGACGGAGGCTTACATTACCGGCCGGTTCGGCTAGAAAAGTTCTAGGCCTCGTCGCTCACCCTTCGCGTCGCACAGCTTCGCCGCCGCCAACTCACGCGGCTGACGCCGGCGGTGCCAGTGGCGGATGGCTCATCGACATCGAGGTCTAACGGAGAATCATGGAACGTCACTTTGAGCAGGAACTGGAAGCGCTAAAACAGCGGCTGCTGTGGATGGGCAGCCTCGCCGAAACCGCCGTGCATAAGTCCGTGCAGGCGGTGCTGGATGGCGAAGAGTCGCTCGCCGAAGCCGTCCTCGAAGAAGAAAACGCCGTCAACGAAATGCAGCTGGAAATTGACGGCCGCGTCCAGCGCTTGCTCGCCCTGCAACACCCCATGGCCATGGACCTCCGCTTCATCCTGGCGGTCTCGCGTATCAACAACGACCTCGAGCGGATCGGTGACCAAGCCGTGAACATCGCGCAATCATCTCTGCGCATTCTTCGCCACCCCCAAGTAAAACCCTATGTCGATTTGCCCCGAATGGGTGAACTCACCGAAGGAATGGTCCGCGACAGCCTGAATGCCCTGGTGCACAACGATCAGGCGCTAGCCAAGAGCGTACTCTCCCGCGACGACGACGTCGATCGCCTGCGCGACCAGATGTTCCGCGAGTTGCTCACCTACATGATGGAAAATTCCGCGGTAGTTTTCCCCGCGTTCGAACTTATCCTCGTCGCCAAAAATCTCGAACGAATCGCCGACCATTCCACCAATATCGCCGAGGACGTCATCTATATGGTGGCGG
>Ga0302324_100002240_pt1 | contig 45448 bp, 32 predicted proteins | sample Palsa_T0_1_FD_201949 | JGI IMG/M metagenome (GOLD analysis project Ga0302324, IMG submission 201949) | Peat permafrost microbial communities from Stordalen Mire near Abisko, Sweden - Palsa_T0_1 | ecosystem: Environmental > Terrestrial > Soil > Palsa > Peat permafrost | place: Sweden: Abisko... | reverse complement strand
GCCCGCTTCACCATGCTGTAGATGTCAGGCAAGCCGTCCCTGCGCGAGCGCCACATCACGAGCCCGTCCACGTCGTCATGTTCGATCGGCGAACCGAAACTGGCGACGTCACCGGCGCAAATCTCCGTCGGCATGTCGCAGCATGCAGCGCTCGCCATGGCTTCTTGCAGCTGGAAGTCGCTGAACGAATTGGCGATGATCAGAACTTTCTCAACACCAGCCGCCCGCAATGTGGCGCAGTTCAACTCCTGCGAAAGCACCTCCGCGGACTGACGTAACCGATACCCGCTCTCCACCACAGTCGAGGTAGGAGCCGCCCAGCGGTCGACAACGACAGCCGGCCACAATCCAAGCTTGGGAGAGTTGATCAGCGTCGAATACAGCCGCCGGCAGGCCAGTCCTGTGCCGTAAATCGCGACCTTGGTCGAGGTGGCCCCGCTCTCATGTAGCCTTTGCTCCATCAAGTGCATGCTTGTCTTCTCTATCAAAAGACACAGAAACAGAGTCGCGCCGCTAGCAAACAATCCATGCAACGGCACAGCGATCATGCCGGCTGCGGAAAACACGCCCAGCCCAGACACCACCGTGAGTGACGCGGCCAAAAGCATCGCCGTCTCGCGCACAAAGAGCAGGCTCTTTGCCGGCCGGTACGCGCCCATGCGCTCCAACAAAGCCAGCACTCCGAAAGCTATAAATAAGGTTGTAGCGATTCCAGGCTGGCGATAGCCGGTTGCGTTGTGCGAGCCCGCGATCGAAGCGATGAGCCAGCCCAGCTGAACCGCGAGTGCCGCAGCCCCTCCATCCAGCAGCACTTCACACGAAACCATGACGATAGGTGCAAACCGGCGAACCTTGTGCCCGCCCGCAAACCCCTCAGCCACACGGTTCGAGCTGCGAATTGCCAACGTCGGAAAAGCTAACTGAATACCTGCTGAGCTCATGTCGGAGCGTCCTTGGAAGAGATTCAAGCCGGCTAAGTAGCCCTGCTATGACCCCCTTATCGGTTCGCTCTTGCAACCACTTCAGCTCTCCACGAAATTCCCAGCCTCTCCAATCCGCTTCTGAAACTCCAATGCCAGATAGGTCTTAGAAGGAACTAATTCTTCAGACGCTCGCCGCCGCCGTCTCCACCATCGGCGCCACGTCACGCGCGCTCCGTGCACGCAGATAAAGCAACGTCGTCCAATTGATCGCGCCCAGCGAGCTGTCAGTGATCAAGCTCGCCACCGCCGCGCCCTGCCATGAATAGCGCGGGATCAGCATCAGGTTCAGCACCAGGTTCAGCACCGCGGCAAACAACTGCGCCGACGTCCGATACCACTGCGACGCAGATCCAGAGATCGCGTTGCCCGCGGAGTAGTGAAAACAGCGAATCAACGGCAGCAGCGCGAGAATACGGATCGCCGACACCGACCCGGCAAATGATTTGCCGACAACTAACGGGAACCATGGCGCGACCCAGAACAATCCCAGGCACGCAAGCACGCTGTACAGCCCGGTCCACTTCAGCAGATAGCGCGAGAACCACACCACCTTGCCCGTACCCTCGGCGCCATATTGAAAAATCCGGGGCAAGGCTGCCGCATACACTGCGCGAATCGGCGCCGTCGCAATTTCGATGATGCGATACGCGGCAGCATACGTTCCGGCCGCCTCAATAAATCCGTAACCGGTCAACATCGTCTTATCAATGTCGTTGTAGATGGAATACGACGAGCTCGATAGCGAAAAGCTGAACCCCTCACTCAATTCGCGGCGCGTCATCCGCCCCCAAACCGGCTTCACCAACCTTATATGTACGATCAGCAGCGCCGTCGTCACGCCCACGATCGAAAATGCGGTGTACGCGAATACCCATAGCCGCACGGTCGCTTGCGAATGTGTATGCCAGCAGTACAAGGCTAGAAAAACGGCGGCCAGCGTCCGCGTCAGTCCCATTAACGCGTTCAGTCGCGCAGTCCACGCAAGCAGGTGACGAGCCTGAAATGCCTGCCCCGCCAATTCGATCGCACGCGAACAGAATGCGTCGGAGAACGCGATGCACAGTACGATGACGACAAGATTTTTGTGGAATAAAAAGCGGCTGCTCACCGCGGCGATTGTCATCACCGCAATCGTTCCACCAACAAGAACTGTCAGCGACATCCCCCACGTCCTGCCCAGCCGGCTTGGATCGCGGCTCGAATCCCGCAGCATGATCATGCCAAATCCCAGCGTGCTGTATGGACTCAATACCGCGACCAGCGAATATACGCCGATGAATAATCCATATTCATAACTGCCCAGCATGCGGCTGATCAGGATGAAATAAATCGTCTGCAACACGATGCTCGAGACCTGCCCACACGCAGCCCAGAAAGTGTTTGTTCGCAGCGAGGGCGTGTCACTCACACCGCCTCCAGATACGCGCTCGCCATCGCCTGCACCGTGAAAATGGACGACCGTTTCCTGGCAGCAACGCCCAGCGCATTTCCTTTCTTCTGCTGTTGCAGCGCCTTCCTGATTGTCATCGCCAGTGGAACGGGCGCCGTATCTGACAACAAAGCGCAGTCACCCGCCACTTCCCGGTGCGCAGGAATGTCACTCGCAACAATCGCCATTCCGGCATGCATGGCCTCGAGCAACGCCATCGGCATCGCCTCAAACTTTGACGGAAAGACAAAAACATCCGCGCGCTGCATCCACTCCGCCACAATCTCGGAGCTGACTTCGCCCAGCATATGCAGGCGCGACTCCACTCCCGCTGCCAGCGCCTCCCCGCAAAGCGATTCCTCCAGCGGACCCCGCCCCGCAATCACCGCGACACACTCTGGCATCTCCACCAGCACGCGGACAATCGCACTCTGATTTTTCTGCTCCGTCAGTCGGCCGACGTTGAACAGCAAATCCTTGCCGGAGATCTTCCGCGCCACCTCGGCACTAATCCCACCTTGCGACTCGACACCGCGCTCATCCAGCCCGTTGTAAATACATCGCGTCGAATCCGTGTAGAGCGCGGCATCCCAGTCAATCAATGAGCGCCGCACATCCTCGCTCACCGCAATCGACTGCGTGTAGACGCCCAGCCGCTTCCACCACAACTCGATTTTCTGCGCGGTAGCCGGATACGTCGTGATCGCGTTGTGATGCACCGCCAGCCGCGACTTCACTCCAAGAAATCTGGCTATCGGCAGCGCCAGCTCATTCGCATAGTGGGTGTGCGCGATCATGACAGACGGCCGCGCCCGCAGAATATTGGCGACAAGATTTTTCAACAGCCACGGAATTTCATGAGCCTTCGGCCGTCGCGGCCAGAGCGACCGAACGCCCTCCTCATCCGCGTATGCCGCCGTCCGCTCATAAAGAAACCACAACTCCGCATCGAACCCGCGACTGCGCAACTCCTTGTGCAGAAGCAACGCGACACGCTGCGCCCCACCCGCTTCCATCTGCGTCACAACCTGGATGATTTTTTCTGGCATGGCAGTTTCGCCTATACCGCCCCGGCCAGCGCGGTTTGTGGCGAAATGAAACGCGCATCGCCGGCATGCCTGCGAACCTGAGCGGGCCGCCTGTGTTGGTGGGCGTACACTTCGAGCCCGCAGAATGCGGAGACCAGCAGAATCCACATCATGCTGGGCGCAGATATAAGGTCGCTCTCGTCCAGGTTGTAGGTTAAGACCAGGATGACGATACTTATCATCCATAAGCAAGGCTTCAAGTCATCGCTCAGGATAATAGCCCAGATACGCCGGCATGCTTTCAGAAGCGCGTATCCAAAGCACGCCAATCCCACGCCGCCCAGCGACAGCCAAATATCCAGAAAGCCGTTGTGCGCATGCGGCACTGCCCACTTCACCGCGAGAACTACATTCGCCGACTCACCCTTCAGTCCCAGCCAGAACGCGCCATAGCCATAGCCGAGAAAGGGATGTTTAAAAATCGAGATTAGCACCGCCTTCCAGAGGTCGGTGCGACCGGTCAGCGTCGGATCGCGATTTAATAATTTCAAAATGATCGGCAGATACTCAACCACGCAAATTGCCAGCGATGCCCCACCAATAAACAGGATTACCGTGATCAGGGCCCGCGTCTTCTGCTCATATCCGGCAAGATGACTTAGGAGCGGCATCGACGCCCAGAACACTGCGATCACAACCAGCGCTCCGCTGGAGTCTGCCATCAAGATCACGCCCGCGAATAACAGCATCAAGAAGATCCGCGCCGCTTGCTGCAGGATTGACTTCGGACGTATAACCAGCGCTGCTGCCAGGCCAATCACCATCGTCCCCGCGAGTGCGTTCTTACCGGAGAGTATGCCCTGCCATGCGCCAACGTGTTGCGCGTGGTCAATCGCATATTTTGGCGCCAGCAGGCAGATAGCCACCGATGCGATCGCAATAAAAGTCGTCGCAGCGTAAATCATCGCTAACTGCTTATGCAGGGGAAAGCGAACCGCAAAGTAGAAGGCAAAGATGCAAGTCAGGCTGAAGCTAAGTAGCTTTCGCACCGACACCAGCGCATCCTGCGACCACAGGATGGAGGCGAACGCCAACAATATATATGGCATCAGTGGCCGTATCGCATAGGCACTCTTCATTAGACGAGGCAGGATCCGTCCAATCGGCACCAGCGTTCCCAGCCAGATCAAGAGAATCATCGCCTGGCTCAACGGATTCGACGCCGAGGTATTGAACTGCGAATGTACTGTCGGGTCAGCCAGCCCCTTCATCAGAAAAGGGACGTACCCATTCATCGCGAACAGGATCAGCAAAACCACGGACCACAATTCCTCGACATTCCAGCTACGCATCGCCGTGTTACTCCCCGCGTTCTAGTAGTGGTAGATCGCGGCCGAGCCCGCGCCCGCAACAATCGACGTTCCAGTGATCACAAGATTCTTGCCGTAACTGAATGGCACCCAAAGTACGTCTTCATGCTCTAACGCCATGTCCGGAATCTTGCCCTTCTGCATATCCTTTATCGACACTGGAATTTCCTTGTATCCCGTCGCTGTTCTGCGCACGACAACCGCGTTCGCTTCTCTCGCCGTGTGGTTCGTCCCGGAAGCCATTGCAACCGCCTGCAGCACGGTCAGTGTCGAGTCGTCATGCATAACGTAACCGCCCGGCCGCATTACATCTCCCAGCACATAAACGATGCCTGCCTTCGGAACGACGACAAGGTCCCCTGGATACACCAGAACTTTCGCGGCCAGCGCGTCCTTCGCATTGTTCGGCAGAAAGACTTCCTGCTTCTCGCCGTCACCACGCTGTATCGTGATGTGCCGGTCCGCCACCGGCGTAAATCCACCCGCCAGCGCCAGCGTATCCATCACCCCTCGTGGCGTCGCTATTGGAAATGTGCCCGGCCGCAGCACCTCACCCATGATCGCCACTGTCTGCGTCGCATACTCTTCCACCAGCACCGATACCTGCGGATCAACCAGGTAATGTCCGGCCGCATACTGCAGCTCAACCGTCCGCGAAGCTTCCGTCGGCGTAAGTCCCGCAATGTGCAATTTCCCCACCAGTGGCAGGGTGATATCGCCCGCGTCTGTAACGCGCGCCTTCGTCTCCATCTCTGGCAGACGGAAGACTGTGACGTGCACAAGATCGCCCGGGCCGATCAGCAGGCTCTCTGCCGCAGCGTTTGACGGCCTTGCCGGCGGCGAACTCACTTGGCAAATCGCCGGTCCGCCGCCAGCGCACAGCAAAACGGAAACCAGCAACAGCGCCCCGCAGCTATTTTGAAATTTCATGGGCCGCCCTCCTTGTCGAAATCGCATTGTAGGAATAGCCGCTGTATCCGTAGTAGTGCTGATACTCCTGCGAGTTCTGCCGGAATGCGTTCACCACAATCCCCAGCGTGCCCGGCGCCGCCTGCTGACTCACTGCGTTGTAAGAGCGGCGAAACGCGGCTTTCGGAGTATTCGCAAAACGCACCACCAGTAAATGAAAATCCGTGAACTGGTTCATCACCATCGAATCCGTTACCGGCAACAGCGGCGGGCTGTCTAACAAGATGAAGTCAAACTGCTTCCGCCAGGTTTCCATCAGCTCCTTCATCCGCGGAGAGCCCAATAACTCCGCCGGAAAAGGCGGCACCGGTCCGGACGCAAGCAGCTGCAACCCCGGCACAGGACCAATTGTCTGCACCGCAGTCTCAAGTTCCAGCGTCGACGACAACAACGTCGAAAGCCCCTTCTCTTTCGAAACACCCGCCAGGGCGTGCAACTTGGGCCGCCGCAAATCCGCGTCGACCAGCAACACCCTCGCACCCTGCTGCGCCAGGATGATTCCGAGGTTCATCACGAGCGTGGATTTTCCTTCGCCCGCCAGTGGACTCGATATCTTGATCACCTGCGGCGGCACGGTGCTGCGGGACAACATCAGCGAAGTTCGCAAGGCACGCACCGCTTCCATGTAAAACGAATTCGGCTCGGCCGTCAGCGTAGGAGAAATCACTTCAGCTTTGCCGTTCAACCGCATCGAAAGCCCCGTTAGCCTGGGCACCTTTGCCGCGGAGGGCAGCGTATAAAACGGCAGCACCGCGATCACCGGCTTGTGACTCACATTCTCCAGCTCCTCAATGCCGTGTACACGGTTGTCTGTCAAGTCGGCAAATAACGCCAACATCAGCCCGAGAAATAACCCCACGCCCAGCGAGGCCGGCAAATAAACCGGAGCATACGGCTTGCTCGGCCGCGCCGGCGTGCTGCTTTGATCGACCACCGTTATGTTGGTGGACCGCAGTCCCTCAAGCACGCCGGCTTCCTTTAACTTCTTCAACATGTCTTCATAGAGATCACGGCTGTCATCGGCTTCCTGCTTCGCCAATGCGAACTGGATCGCCTTGTCATTCGTCTCCAGCACGATTCTCTTCTGCGCCTCGAAGCTGTCGCGTGCGCTCCGCTCTGACTCCGCCGCGATGTCGTAGTCCGATTGCGCCCGCGCTGACACTCGCGCCAGTTCGGCATGTAGCGCGCCATCCACGCCCTTTAGCTGCGCCGTCAACTCCGCTATTTTCGGATACGACGGGCCATATTGCGTCTCGTCCTGCGCCAGTTCAGACTGAATCGACGCCTCCTGCAGCCGGAACGATTGCACCAGCGAAAGACTGTTTGTTCCGGCACCCGGTGCGGCTGCGCTCGACATGACATTGCCCGCCAAGTTTGACACCAGCTCCGGACCGCCTGCCTGCACCGTGTGATAAATCGCGCCCTTCAGGATGCGATTGCTCTCCGCCACACTGAGTCCCGTGTTCAAGTCTTCAAGCTTCGCCAGGATAATGTTGTGGTCCTGGTTGTCACCGAACATTCCCGTCTCGCGCTGCAGCTTGATCGCACGCGCCTGCAATTCTTCCGTCTGTTTTTTCAGATCGGTGATCTGCCCGCTCAGCCAGCCCGACGCCTGCGCCGTCACAATGTAGCGCGTCTGAAAGGTGTACTCCTGAAAATCACGGATAAGGCAGTTCACTACCGCCGCAGCCAGCTTGGGATCGGGATTTGTGTAACTGATTTTGATCAATCTCGTCCCTGAAACTGTCTCCACCTTCAGGCGGTCGCTGAAAATTTTCAGGAGTTGGTAACGACGCACCGGCGCATTTTCCAGTGCCACGCTTTGCGGCTCACCCTTCAGCGCCCACGGCTTTGCCCACGCCGGTAACAGGTGGAAGCCCTTGCCTTCAAAGTCCGGCGTGTGTTCCAGGTTCAATTCCTTGGCAACCTGCAGCGCCAGCGTATCGGACTCAAGGATGTTGGCCTGCGTCTCCAGCGTGACGTTGTAGTCCAGCGAATCCGACGCCGAATCAGCAGCGCCAGAAAGCGCGCCTTCCAATCCGAACGCATCCGAATTCTCTTTCTGAATCTGGATCTGTCCGATCGCCTGGTAAAGCTTCGTGCCAAAGATGCACCACACCAGGCAGAGGCCGACCAGGATGCCAGCCGTTATCAGGATCGTCGGCCGCCTCCGCCGGAGAAAGCCGAGGATGTCCTGTACTGTGACCGTTTCAGCGACGGGCTGCTCGCTCGTATTTTCGGGAAGTTGGTAGGGAGTCGTCATCGATTTCTCAAATGTCTGCAGAGAAATATTCAGCGATTCCGTTACTTCCCACTCATAAGTAATCTACTTTTCCGCGGGACCAAGTCCCAATCAAGGACAGTCCCAAAGGAGGAAATTTGCAGATGTCACACCCCCCCTTTAGCTCTCGATAACTGCAGAAATCGCCGCGTCCTCAGGCCAGTCAGAGTTTTCTCTCTTCTCCCCCGACTGCTCCTCAACATCGCTCGAAGCCAGAACATTCCGAACAGGAACGCCGACATCCAGCAAACTCTCCCGGCAATAAAACACTCACGCGCCAACCGGAGTAAATTTTTCCAGCTCCAGCAATCGCCTTCGCTGAAGCGTGAAACGCACTGCGTTGCAATAAGGAAGGAATACGCGCGCCGCGAGCGCGGCAGGACCGCCTCGCGCCCCCAGTCCAGCGAAGTCTGCCAGCCTCCTGCACGACTCACTGCGGGGCCCGGGCCCCCTTGGTAATAAATCGTCAGCGGCTTTTCGACAGCCGCGACACGAACCTGCCCCTCGTCCTCAAGCCGAAGCAGCCAATCCCAATCCTGGTGGCGCGCCAGTCCGGTTCGAAATGGAATCCGCATCGCCAACTCGCGCGATACGAAGTAAGTCGAGGTCTGCAGAAACGCCTCACCCTGCCGCAGACTTCTGCGACAAAATAGGTAATCACAAAGTGACTCGCCGTCCCCGGGAAAGCGCCCCGGCCATATCTTGTCGCCCTGCTCGCTGCGAACGATAGCCTCGCAAACAATCAGGGAGGAATTTGCCGGCACGCACTTCGCCGCTCGAAGCTGGCACTCCAGCTTGCGCGGTTGAAACTCATCATCGTCATCCAGAAACGCAATCCACTCGCCCTGTGCCGCCGCGACCCCCGCGTTGCGCGCGCTCCCCCCGCCGGAATTCTCGTCCAGCGTCACGCATCGAATCCGGCTGTCCAGAAATCGCTCCACCGCCCGAAGCGTCGCGGGATCTTCGCCATCCAGCACAACCACAATTTCGAAATTCTCAAACGTCTGCTTCAGGACACTTCGGATCGCTCGCGCCAGCAACTCGGCTCGCGCATGCGTTGGAATCACCACCGTAACTTCAGGCGCGAAACTCATCGTCAACTCAACCTCACACTTCGTCTGTGCTGATCATCGGCTGATCCCGCGCCCACTCCAATCTCGCGCTGCGATTCTTTTCAGCCATTCCTCTTTCGACCCTGCTATCCCCATTCAGGAAGCGTGCATTTTTCTCGCCACATAAAGCCTCATGCATCACCGATTTCCTCCGATGAGAAAGGGGTAGCTGCATGTCCTTTTGCGGTTACTGAAAGAAGGCAACGTGGCACTGCAAACCGTCTCCCCACTCCGCGCGCTCCCATCGCCTGAAATACTCGTCCGCCGCATCGTCGCCATCTACCACCTCCTGCTGCTCTATCGAGTTCTCGCGATTATCGCCGGCGTCGCGACTATATCGATAGTCCTGCCACGCGCGTCTTTCGCCCAGGCAATCCCGGTGGCCGACCGCCCGCAAGCCGTCGGCGTTCTCCAGTTCGTCGGCTCGCAACCCAATCACGGCCCTTGGCTCTACGGACTCAACGCTAGCGCCGAAATTAAATCCGTTCACTTCTGGGGAGTTCGCGGCGACCTCTCCGCTCAGCATTGGAACAACTACGCCACCCACTACTTCGCCGGCCTCGGCCCGCAGGTCTATCTCCGCCGCAGCATCGTCGTCTTTCACGCCGATGCCTTGGAAGGCCTCAGCCGCAACCGCACGTGGATTCCGGCACCCCCTCCCGATATCCTCCGCGCAGACTCATCCGAACAGCAACAGCACGGCTACGTGTCCCCGCCGCAAACCAACTTCGCCTTCCGCGCCGGCGCGGGCGTCGATGCCAATCTCTCCAATCGCTGGCTCTTCCGCATCGGCGAGGTCGCATTCACCGATTCATTCGGGAAACACTCCAACCACTCCGTCGGATACAGCACCGGCATCGCCTTTGCCTTCTGACCCTCTGCCGCCCGGCCAACATATATATAGTCGGGGTTCGACCGCGCCCCTCATCCTTCCGTCAGTGCTGGCTCTCGCGATACACTTTCAACAGCTCGAGGCTCTCCGCAATGTCCGCGCCCGCGTCTACATCCCCTGCTTTCACCTCCGTCGCCGGGCATCTCCAGGCCGCCATCGCCGAACTCTCGGCGCTTCTCGGCCCCCGCGCTTCCACCTCCACTGCCCAGCGCGAGCAGCACAGTCACGGGGAGTCTTACCACGCTCCCGGATTCCCAAACATCGTCTGCTTCCCCCGTACCAACGAAGAAGTCAGCGCAATCCTGAAAATCAGCGCCAGGCACCAACTCCCCGTCATCCCCTTCGGCGCCGGCACTTCCCTCGAAGGCCACGTCAACGCCATCCACGGTGGCATTACCATCGATCTCCGCGAGATGAACCAGATCCTCCGCGTCTCCGTGGAAGATATGGACGCCACCGTCCAGCCCGGCGTCACGCGCACCCAACTCTGCAAGTCGCTCAACAACACCGGCCTCACTTTTTTCATTGACCCGGGCGCCGACGCCACGCTCGGCGGCATGACCGCGACCCGCGCCTCCGGAACCACCGCCGTCCGTTACGGCACGATGCGCGAAAATGTCCGCGGCCTCACCGTCGTTCTCGCCGACGGCCGCATCATTCACACCGGCGGCCGCGCCCGCAAATCCTCCGCCGGCTATGACCTGACGCATCTCTTCGTCGGCTCCGAAGGCACGCTCGGCGTCATCACCGAGATCACGCTCCGCCTGCATCCGCTGCCGGAAGCCGTCGCCGCTGCGCTTTGTGCTTTCGCCACGATCGACGGCGCCATCCAGACCGCCATCGAAACCATCCAGCTCGGACTCAACGTCGCGCGTATCGAATTCCTCGACGACCAGCAGATCGCAGCCATCAACAAGTTTTCCAAAATAAACTTGCCGAAATTACCGACGCTGTTCTTCGAATTCCACGGCATGAACGACCGCGAAGTTGCCGACCAGTCCACACTGCTCGAATCGATTGCACGCGAACACGGCGGCGAAGGTTTTCAATGGAAGAAGACCATCGAGGAGCGCGACACACTATGGGAGGCGCGCCACAACGCCTACTACGCCGCCCACGCCCTCCGCGCCGGCGCGAAAATCTGGTCCACCGACGTCTGCGTCCCCATCTCGCGCCTCGCCGAATGCATCGTCGAGACGAAACGCGAACTCGCCGGCGTCTCTTTCCCCGCCACCATCGTCGGCCATGTCGGTGACGGCAATTTTCACGTCCTCTGCATCCTCGATCCCGACAGCGCCTCCGAACTCGCTGAAGCCGACCACTTCGTCGGCAGAATGGTGAAGCGCGCCCTGGCGATGGGCGGCACTTGCACCGGCGAACATGGCGTCGGCATCGGCAAGATGAAATATCTCGAGCAGGAGCACGGCGAAGCGCTATCGGTGATGCGCGCCATCAAATCGTCGCTCGATCCGGACAACCGCATGAACCCGGGAAAAATCCTTCCGCCAGCTTCCAGCTAGAGTGCACTCGCAGAATGTTCCACGTGGAACATTCTGGCGCGGAAGCCGGCGCGCGCCGCCAATCCCCAACCGTCACCCATTCGACCAGCGCGACCCAGTACTAGCGAGAAAACCATCTACGTTGGCACACACATCACTGCTCGAGACATACACATGTTGTGCTAGTGCGTCCTCGCCGCGCTTGTGACCGCAACTCTCCCCAAGTCACCGAATCCGCACAAACACTGGCCTTCCGGTACTTGAGTGCACGTCACTGTTACCTGTTTTCCTCGTAACGCAGCAGTAAACTTTAGCATTTTCTTATTGACGCGCTCCGGCATACTTCCTAGCATAACTTTGTATCCGTCTCGACCGTTCGTCTCGACCGACTAGCCAGCTCTCACCCCCAACGGGCTGCTTTTTTTACCTTTTTTCTGAACCCTCTGACCACTGCCCGCAGGAGCCTTATGTTTTCTTTGAAGTTGTCCAAGTCCATCGGTCTAGCTATTGGGACCATCGCCCTCACCCTGACCACCATCGCCCAGGCAGTTGAGGTGCCGGCCACTCCGGCAGCCAATGGCAGCTCGCATGCTCTGCCGGCCAGTCCCGCCAATGCCTTGGACAAGATCGAAGAGGGCAATTTCGTCAAACTGAGCGGAAGTGTGCCCGCTGCCGCCACCTCCGGCAACGACCGCGGCGCCGTTGACCCGTCGACCCGCCTCGACCACATGGTCGTCATCCTGCAGCGCTCGCCCGAACAGGACACCGCTCTGCGCCAGCTTCTGCAGATGCAGCAGGCCTCCGGCTCCGCTTTCTATCACCAGTGGCTCTCCGCAGCCGAGTTCGGCAAGACCTTCGGCGCCTCCGACAAGCAGATCGCCGCCGTCACCGCGTGGCTCGTGCAGCAGGGATTCCAGGTCAACGACATCCGCAGCAATCACCTCGCGATTGACATCTCCGGCACCGCCGCCCAGGTGCACCAGTCCTTGCACACTGAAATTCACGAACTGAACGTCAACGGCGCCACGCACTTCGCCAACATCAGCGACCCGCAGATCCCGGCGTCCTTCTCCGGCGTCATCGCCGGCATCACTGGCCTGAACGACTTCAAGGCTTCGAAAGCATTCTCGACCGGCGGCAAGGGCAGCGAATTCACGCCGACTGACTTCTACGCTGCCTACAACATGTCTCCCGTTCTCAACGGCACCGGCGCGTTCCCCGTTGCCTACACTGGCGCGGGCCACGTCGTCGCCGTCGCCGAAGACAGCGTTATCAACACCGTCAGCTTTGACAGCTTCCGCAACAACATGGTCGGCAGCTACGGCACCGGCACTCGCGAGCTCAAGCTGTATGACGGCGTCCCGGCGAGCAGCTGCGAGGCTGCAGGCCGCACCGGGAATCTCGGCGAACAGCAGGCGCTAGCAGATTCAGAATGGGCACTGGCCGGCGCACCCGGCGCGCAAGTTGTTCTCGTCTCCTGCGGTGACAGCGCCATCAAGACCGGCGCAGAAGCAGCCGCCGAAGTCATCATCGATCACCCGATGCTGAGCGGTACGCACATCGACGCGGTCAGCGTCGGCGTCAACGTCTGCGAATCCAGCCGCACCGTGGCGGAAATCGCCAACTGGAAAAACTATCTCCTCGCCGCCGCTGCAGAAGGCGTCTCCGTTTTCACGCCGTCTGAAGAAGCGCCGATCTGCGACCTTGGCCTGGTCAAAGCTCCGGTCACGGTCACTGCGCCGGAAGCTCCGTCCACCGCCAGCTTCTCCTTCGCGAATATGAAGACCGGCTACTGTGACCTTGAAGGCAGCTGCAATGGCAGCACGCACGCCAGCTACGCTACCGGCGCCTCACTCAGCTCCGCCGCCCGCGCAGGCGTGCAGGCCGTCCTCAACCAGGTCGCCGGAAGCGCCATCGGCTTCTTCGGATTCTCGCCGCTGCAAGCCGGATCGAACGGCTCGGCCGATGTCTCTACCACCGCAGCGCAGAACACAAAGATCAAGCCTTACACCCCGATCATCGGCCGCGATGGCAATCCGATTGAGAAAGGCAGCGCCGTCACAGTCGTCTGGCCGACTCCGGCTCCAGTTCCTTACGGCACGCCGCTGACTTCCGTGCAGCTCGACGCCCAGGCCATCAGCTCCACCTACGTGCCCGTCGTTTACACCATCAACGGCATCGCGACTGCACCGGCAAATCCGGGCGGCGGCTTTGACGGCGGCGGCAGCTATTACGACGACAACTATTTCGGCTCCAGCATCCAGGTCAATGGCCTCAACTACTACTTCGGCCCCAACAACGGGCTGAGCGCATTCTCCGGCGGCACCTTAATTCTGCCGCTGGCTCCCGCGGGCGTCGCCTACACCAGCATCACGCTCATCGGCGCGATGGTGAACAACGAGGCCAGTCCGACACACAACATCGTCGTCAACTATCCGACCACGACGCAGAGCTACACGCAGACCTTCAGCGACTGGGCCTACCCGCATGGCTGGCCGGGTGAGGTAGTCGCAAAGTGCTCGGCTTACCGCGTGACTAACGGCGTGGAAAGCCAATGCACGAGCTGCATGTTCGCTTACACCTTCCCGCTGCTGCCCGGCGCCATCAGCGTCACGCTTCCCGCGGACCGCGACATCGCGTTCGTCGCGGCTGACGTTTACGGCGCGCCGATCGCCGGCACCTTCGCCTACACTCCGGCCGCCGGCGTCATCGAGCCGGTCGGAAACACACCCTTGTCCGTCGCCTTCACGCCCAACGACACGACCGATTACAACTCGGGCACCGGCGGCGTCACATTGAGTGTCTTCCCGGCTATTCCCACCATTACCTGGCTGCCTGATCCGCTGGCCACCATCGCCTACGGCACTCCGCTCAGCGGCACGCAGCTGGATGCATACGCCACCGCCGTCACCGGGTACACGCCGGTTCCGCTGGGCGGCTACGTCAACGTCATCGGCTACTTCTCTGACGGATACAAGCCGCAGAATGCCGCTTACGGATTCGCCAGCAACAACGACGCGTTCTCGGCAAACCTGCTCGGCTCGATCGTCTACTACAACGGCATCGGCTTCCCGCTTGGCGGAGCGAATCTACTCAGCGCGGCTGCCAACGTCGTCACCATTCCGGTCGGCGTTCCCGCGACCACGGGTAATCCGGGCCAGTCCTACAGTTATCTCTACGTCCTGACCGCGGGCAGCAACGCCAGCGGTGCCCCGGCTGCATCCAGCAACCTGATTGTTACCTACGGTGACGGCTCGACCTCTTCCTTCGCTCTCTTGCCCAGCTCCTACGCGAAGTCAGTCGGCCAGCCTGGCGAGACCATCGTCAGCACCATGACCTACGTCGACAACAACAGCGGCGGCAACACCACTGCCGGCTTCCCCAACTTCTACCTCTACGGCTACACGCTGACGCTCAACTCGAGCAAGACTGTAGCCAGCATCACCACACCCGGCAACGGCATCATCATCTTCGGTCTCGCTCTGGGCACAACGTCAGAAGCGATGATCAACCCGCTCCCCGGCATCTTTGCTTACACGCCGCCGTCGGGAACGATCCTGAACCCCGGCACGCATACCTTGTCCACCACATTCACTCCGCAGGATGCGGCTGACTATACCGGCGCGACGGCGACCAACAGCATCACCGTCATCGGCCAGGTTACGGACAGCATCAACCTCGTCGCCACTACCTCGACCGGGTCCACCGCAGCGGGCGTTACTACGTTGACTCTGCAGGCGACCGTAACTCCGTCGACTCCGAACGGAACCTTTAACGGCTTCGTCACCTTCCAAGACACGACCACCGGAGTGCAGGTCGGCTCGGCGGTCATCAACAGCACGACGGGGGTCGCGACGGTTACCGTCACCACTGGCACGACGGGAATTTCGGCGGGCCTCGATAACTTCACCGCGAGTTACGGCGGCGGCACCAACTACGCCGCAGTCGGACCATCGAACGTTGTCACCGCCTACTTCTCCGGCCTGTTGTTCACCATTGACCTGACGCACGACTTCAGCATCTGCTACACCAACGGCGGCAGCGGCACAGTCGTCGGCTGCGGTTCGGTGACGAACGGCAGCGGCGACAGCGGCGGCACACTTGATGGCGCACCGACAACCTGCGGCGGCTCCTACACCATCAACGGCTACAACTGCACTACGCCGTACGGTGTCGTGGTTTACAACTTCAACTCCACCGCCATCACGCCGACCTTGACCTTCACCAACACGGCGTCCGGATCGTTCAACTACGCGACCAACTGCCCGGCCAGCCTGGCGGCGTACGCGTCGTGCAACTACTACTTCTACTACTCGCCGCCGTTCGGTGATGGCAGCTCCACCACCGTAGGCAAGTATGAAACCGGCTCGTGGAAGATCACTCCGTCCTCCGGTATCACCGGCATCGGCGACAAGGCATTTGACCGCTCCGGCGCCACCTCCTTCCCGGCCACACTCTCCGGCTGGGCCATTCTCAACCCCGGCTCGCTCAGCGTCACGCCTTCCGGCAGCACGTATGCCTTCGGCACCGTCGCGACGGGCGCAACCTCGGGCGTGGAAACAGTCATCGTCTACAACCCGAACCTGACCGCCGTCAGCTACACCATCACGCTGCCGAGCTCGCCCTACATCGTCAACAACACTTGCAAGACGCCGCTCGCGGCCGGAGCAAGCTGCAACATCTATGTCTCGATTGAAAGCAGCACCGCTAACACTTACAACAGCTCGCTCGTCATCACGCCGGGCGGCGGCAACGCGATCACCGAGAACTTCACGGCCACCGTCATCTCCTCCACTGCTGGACTGTCGCTCACCAGCGACTTCCACAACTTCGGCGATGTCACCGACGGCGGCTCCAGTGTCTTCGGCTTCCAGATCACCAACAACTCGGCGGCGACGGCAACGCTCGGCGTGACTCCGGGAACCGGCGCTGGATACAGCGTCGTCAACGGTTGCGGCACTTCCCTCGCGAAGGGCAAGAGCTGCGACATCCAGGTCACCTTCGCTCCGAGCTCACCCGGAACGGCCAACTACAGCATCGCCCTCACCTCCAGCGTGCCCATCACGCCGGGCGGAACATCCAGCGCGCCATACACCGGCAGCGTTGGATTCACCGGAGTCGGCGTCGCACCCACCGGTCAGCTGACCGCTTCCTCTGTCGTCAAGAAGTGGGGCGGCGTACCGAAGGGGACTTCGGGCGGCAACTACGGCGTGCAGTTGATCAACGGCACCTCGTCCACTGTCACCTTCTCCGCACTGGGTCCGATCAGCGGCAGCTCCGAGTTCACCCTCGTCGCCACCAGCTGCACGACAACCCTGAAGGCCAACGCAAGCTGCGAGCTGATCTTCGGATTTAATCCAACGGCCAGCGGCCCAGTCACCGCGACGTACGCTTTGACGTCGACCACACCGCTCTACAGCGGCGGCGTGGTCATCTCGCCCGCGCAGGTATCGCTGAGCGGCACCGGTCAATAACTCACACACCGGCAAACTGCCGGAAGAAAGCGAAGGGCGCATCCACAACGGATGCGCCCTTTCTCTTGCCGCTGCAATCCGACTCATCAAATAAAAATTGTTATCCTGAGCGCAGCGAAGGATCTGCCTTTTTTTTCGCCTTTGCTTTCGAATTCGCCAACAATGCGCGAGCATGCCGCGCAATCTGGCGATCTTCCTGCGTCTTCACCACCCGCACCTCGCCGACTAGAAAATCCAGGCCGTCAGAACTCAGCCGGCGAATCTCCTCGCTGTTCTCGCCAATCCCGCCGGTGAAAACCAGCAAATCAATACCGCCCATCAGCGCCGCGTACGCGCCAATGTATTTCCGTACTGCGGTCGTGAACGCGGCAATCGCCAACTTCGCGGCCGCGTCCTTGCGCTTCAGCAAGGCCTGCATGTCACTCTCGCCATTTGAAAATCCGGCCAGCCCGCAGTCATGATTCAGCAGCTGCTCCAGCTTGTCGGCACTCAACTTTTCCGTCCGCAAGATATATAGCAGCACGCCGGGATCGAGGTCGCCGCTCCGGGTGCCCATCGGTACGCCGCCGGTCGGCGTCAGGCCCATCGATGTGTCGATCGACTTGCCATCGACCAGCGCGGTCAGGCTCGAGCCGTTGCCGAGATGCGCGAACACGGCGCGCCGTGGCAACTCATCACCTAACTCATGCACCAACGACTCGCAGGACAGGCCGTGAAAGCCGTAATGGATCACGCCTTCGTTATAGTACTTCGTCGGCAGCGGCAGGTGCCGCGCTACCTCAGGCATCGTCCGGTGAAACGCATTGTCGAAGCAGGCAAAGTGCGGGCAGTCCGGAAAAATCTTCTGTGCTTCCTTGACCAACTCCAGCGCGGGAGGAATATGCAGCGGCGCAAAATGCACCGCTGCCTTCAACTCCCGCAAGACTTCCGGAGTTATCAGCTGATGCTCGCGCAGCTTCGGGCCGCCGTGGACGATGCGATGCCCCACTGCCACCGGCGACGCGTCATTCTGCTGAGCCAGCGCCCTGGCAATTTTTTGGAGCGCCGCAGGCTGCGACTCCAGGACATGGTCCTCTTCGAGAATGGTCTTGCCATCTGCTGACTTGATGCGAAGGCTGCCGCTGTCGCGGGCAATTCCGTCCGCGCTGCCTTCCAGCACCAGCTCTTCGTCTCTTGGCCCTCGGCGGTAAACCCCGAACTTCAGCGACGACGAGCCGCTGTTCAACACAAGAATTGCGTCCTGCACGCGTCCGTCCCCTATTCAGGCCAAGTCCAGTTACGAATCTCTTCCCTGTCGATGCCCTCAGCATGCGCGTAGGCAATGCTGTCGATAATCTGGTTCTTCAACCAGTCCTTGACATGCGCCGCCGTCGCCTGCAGCCGCGGCACGCGATCAATCACATCAATGCACAAATTGAAGCGGTCTACCTGGTTCAGAATCGCCAGCTCCAGCGGCGTATTGATGTTGCCCTTCTCTTTGTAACCGCGAACGTGAAAATTATCGTGGTTCGTCCGCTTGTACGTCAGCTTATGAATGAGCGCAGGATAGCCATGGAAATTAAAGATCACCGGCTTGTCCTTGGTGAACAGCGAATCGAAATCCCTATCCGAGTGTCCGTGCGGATGCTCCCGCTCCGGCATCAAGCGGAACAGGTCGACGACATTGACGAAACGAATCTTCAGCTCAGGAAATTTCTCCTTCAAAATCGCGACCGCGGCCACGGACTCCATCGTCGCAATGTCGCCCGCGCAAGCGATGACAACATCCGGCTCCGCTCCCTGGTCCGTGCTCGCCCAGTCCCACGTCCCAATGCCCTTCGTGCAATGATCAATCGCCTCATCGATGCCGAGATAGACCAGGTGCGGCTGCTTGTCCGCGACAATCACGTTGACATAATCATGCGCGCACAGGCAGTGACTCGCCACGCTGAGCAGGCAATTCGCATCCGGCGGCAGATAGATCCGCACCACGTCCGCGCTCTTGTTGGTCACAATGTCGAGAAATCCCGGGTCCTGGTGCGTAAATCCGTTGTGATCCTGCCGCCAGACCAGCGACGTGATCAGCAAGTTCACCGACGACACCGGCGCGCGCCAGCGAATCTCTTTCTTCGATTTCTCCAGCCACTTCGCATGCTGGTTGAACATCGAGTCGATGACGTGGACGAACGCCTCGTAGGTCGAAAACAATCCGTGACGCCCCGTCAGCACATAGCCCTCAAACCATCCCTCGAGCGTGTGCTCGCTCAACATCTCCATCACGCGGCCGTCCAGCGCAAGCTCGCCGCCATCTGCATCTTCGGGAAAATATTGTTCGAGCCACGTCTTCTTCGACGCCACGTAAATTCCATCCAGCTTGTTCGAGGCCGTCTCATCCGGGCCAAAGACGCGGAAATTCTTCATGTTGCGCCGCATCACGTCCGCCAGATATGTCGCCAGCACTGCAGTCGGCGACTCATACTCCGCGCCATGCGCCTTCACCTTGACCGCATAGTCCGCAAACGGCGGCAGGTCCAGCGGCTTGCGCAGCAGCCCGCCGTTGGCATGCGGATTCGCGGTAATGCGCTGCTCGCCCTTCGGCGCCATGTCCTGAATTTCTTGCAGGATGCGACCCTTGTCATCGAATAGTTCTTCAGGTTTGTAACTGCGCATCCACGCTTCGACAATTTTCAAATGCTCAGGATTTTTCGTCGGATCACTAACCGGCACCTGGTGCGCGCGCCAGAAATCCTCCACCTTGTGCCCGTCCACTTCCTTCGGACCCGTCCATCCCTTGGGAGAGCGCAGCACCAGCATCGGCCACGGCTCGCGATCTGCCTTTTTGCTAGTGCGCGCGCGCTGCTGAATCGCGCGAATCTCCAGCACGATCGTCTCCAGCGTCTGCGCCATCTGCTGATGCATCGTATCCGGATCATGGCCCTCAACAAAATACGGCTTGTGCCCATAGCCACGCAGCAGCATCTCCAACTCTTGCTGCGGAATCCGCGCCAGGATCGTAGGATTCGCGATTTTGTAACCGTTCAAGTGCAAAATCGGCAGGACTGCACCATCGCGAATGGGATTGAGAAATTTATTCGAGTGCCACGACGTCGCCAGCGGTCCCGTCTCCGACTCACCATCGCCGATCATCACCGCAACAATCAAATCCGGATTGTCGAATGCTGCCCCGTAGCCATGCGACAGGCTGTAACCCAGCTCGCCGCCTTCATGAATTGAGCCCGGAGTCTCCGGCGTGCAGTGACTGCCGATCCCGCCGGGAAAAGAAAATTGCTTGAAGAACTTCAACAGCCCTTCCTCATCCTGGCTGATCGCGGGATAGACCTCGGAATAATGCCCCTCGAGATAACTGTTGGCCAGCGTCGCCGGCGCACCATGCCCGGGCCCGGCAATGTAAATCATGTCGAGGTCATATTTCTTGATCAGCCGGTTCAGGTGGATCCACGTAAACGACTGCCCCGGATCACTGCCCCAATGTCCCAGCAGGCGTCGCTTGATGTGCTCCGGCTTCAGCGGCTCGCGCAGCAGCGGATTCGCGCGCAGATAAATCATCCCCGCTGCCATGTAATTGCACGCCCGCCAGTAGGCGTTCATCTTGCGCAAATCTTCGGCGCTCAGCGGATTCAACGGGACGGCTTCAGCGGAAACGGGAGCGGGAGCGGCTTCAGTGGACGGTGTCATCTCTGTGTCTCCAGTTGGAATCCATGCCAGCCTGCGGAATGCGAGAGCGAAGGGGGTCTCGTCCGTCAAGATGCCCCGCATCCGCGCCGGGATGTACCGCTATGTTACCCCCGCCACATTGCTGCCCGAAGAACCGCGTCCCCGAAATACGCTCGCCGCCACGCATTCTGCTCCAATCCTGTTGCACTCCACCGCCCGATGAGACGAAATGAGACGCAATGAGATGGATCTGTTTTCTTCGCCAGCGGACTGGGAGACTCTAGCGATGATGTCGCGCTAGTTCTGTCTATCCGGTGCACGTGGACGCATTTTTTGGATTGTGCTGCCGGCCGACATATATATAGTTAGCGACATTCCTGCAGACGCATTGAGCCGTTGCCTGCCGGGACCATCAGGACCAATTCATCCGCCGTTCCGCCTCATCGCGGATCTACGCCGTACCTTTGCCACAGACCCTCAGGAGCCGTATGAAACTTTCCCTTTCCGCCCTCTTCGTCAGCGCCATGCTGTTTACTCATCTGTCAATGCCTGCGCAGGAAGCCATCGCAACCAGCCCTGCCGTCTCGGTCGTCCCGCACGTAATCAAGTTTTCCGGCGCGCTGCCTGGCGCCTCCAACAAGACTGAGACGGTCGACGTAAAATTCGCGCTCTACGCAGCGCAGACTGGCGGCGACGCTCTTTGGACCGAAACCCAGCAGGTCTCGCTCGACGCCACCGGCAAATATGCAGTCCTGCTCGGGTCTGTCGCCTCCCTCCCCGACTCGGCCTTCGCGCAAGGCCAGGCACGCTGGATCGGCGTCACCCTCTCCGGCGAACAGGAGTCCGCGCGCACGATTTTGGTTGCGACGCCTTATTCACTGAAAGCGAGTGACGCAGAAACTCTCGGCGGCCACCCCGTCTCTGACTTCACTCTGAAGAACGCTCTGCCGGCTGGCGGCACAGACATCACGCAAATCAATGTCGGCAGCGGCATCACTGGCGGCGGCACAGGTCCGACTGTCACGTTGGGCCTGAGCAGCAGCTATCTGGAATCGCTCGGCAACAATATCTATCCACAGCTCGCGGGCACCAACACGTTGACCGGAAAAAATACTTACAGCTCCGGAAAGCTTTTCATCGGCAGCTCGCCCGTATTGAGCACGGCCAACATCGTCGCCGGATCTGACATTGTTCTCTCCACCTCCGGCTCCAACGTCACCGTCGGCGTCAACGGCCCCAGCCTGCTCAAGCTTGCCAACGGCTACTATCCGCAACTCGGCGCGGCCAATACTTTCACCGGGACTGATACGTTCACCGGCGCTGTCACGCTCAACTCCACCTTGACGCAAACTGGCGCATCCCCGGCCGGCGAATTTTCAGACAGTGTGAACAATACTTCCACCGCAATCAGCGGCGGGATTGAAGCATACGCTCCATCCATCGGCATCGGGGGAGAGGCGTCTTATACCACCATCGGCTCCAATAACTTCCAAGCCGGAGTGGAGGGCGTGACCCAGGCTCCAGGCTATGGCAGCTACGGTGTTTACGGCACCGCTCCCGGACACTTGTCCAACGGAGTTTACGGAGTGACCGGAGGCTACAGCGGGACCGGAGTAACTTACGAGCCGATCTTCGGCGGCGCCGGCGTCTGGGGCGATTCCAATCAGGGCACCGACGTCGGCGGAGCGGGTGTTCTGGCCACGGCCGACGATCAAAATGCCGCGCTGCTCGTCAACAACAGCGAAGATTTTTATACCCTCTACGTCTACAACACGGCTGCGGACGGATCGCTCTTCAGGGCCGAGAACCAGGCAACCTTGTCTGGCTGCATCATCGACGCTGGCGGTAATCTCGGCTGTACTGGCAACCTCTCCGGCTCGAACCTGACCGCGGATCAGCGCAGGATTGAGACGTACGCGGTCCAGTCATCCGAGGCCTGGGTCGAGGACTTCGGGACCGCGCAGCTCTCCTCGGGCTCGACGCACGTCACCATCGATCCCGCCTTCGCCGCCACTGTCAACACCGGCGTCGACTATCACGTCTTCCTGACGCCGCAGGGAGAGAGCGGGCAAATCTACGTCACCAATAAATCCGGCAACGGCTTCGATGTGCGCGAAGCCAGCGGCGGACGCTCCAGCATCGCGGTGGACTACCGCATCGTCGCGAAACGCCGCGGACACGAAAGCATCCGCCTCGCCGACATCACCACGAAGGATGCCTACCCCGGCTCACCCTCGCGTAAAAAGGCGCTGGTGAAGCCGGAGCCGCGGCAGCCGCGTCCGATGCCGTCAGCAGCGAACCACTTCGGCCTGGCAACTGCCATCGCGCAGCCCGTCACGAAGTGAGCCCAGCGCTGTCGTCATTTTGTAAGTGAATCAGTTACATTTACGCATTTGAAAATCACTCCAGGAGCCCGCTATGCGTTCCCTTACCCATTCCGTCGCCGCTGCCGCGATGCTGCTTGCACTTCCCATAGCTTCTTCCGCGCAGGAAGCCGTCACCACTACCGCTCCCGTCTCCGTCGTCCCTCACCTGATCAAATTCTCCGGCGCACTTCCCGGCGCCTCCAACAAGGCTGAAACTGTCGACGTGAAGTTCGCGCTCTACGCCGCACAGACCGGTGGCGAAGCTCTGTGGACGGAGACGCAGCAAGTCTCGCTCGACGCGAGCGGAAAATATTCTGTGCTGCTCGGGTCTTCAACCACCTTGCCCGACTCCGCCTTCGCGCAAGGCCAGGCCCGCTGGATCGGAGTTACTCTCGGCGGCGAGCAGGAATCCGCGCGCACGATTTTGGTCGCGACACCATATTCACTAAAGGCGAGTGACGCAGAAACGCTCGGCGGCCACCCCCTCTCTGACTTCACACTGAAGAACGCGTTGCCCGCAGGCGGCACCAACATCACGCAGATCAACGTCGGCAATGGCGTCACCGGCGGCGGCACGGGACCGACTGTCACGCTCGGCCTCAGCAGCACGTATCTTGAAAATCTCGGTAACGAGATTTATCCGCAACTCAACGGCACCAACAAATTCGGCGGCAAGAACACTTTCACTGCCGGAGATCTTCTCCTCGGCACGTCGCCCGTCCTCAGCGCCGCGAATGTAACCGCCACCTCGCCAGTCACCGCGACCATCTCCGGCAACACCGTCAAGATCGGTCTCAGCAATTCCGCACTGCTGACACTCGGCGATGAAGTGTATCCGCAGCTCTCCGGCGCCAATAAATTCAGCGGCACCAATGTCTTCAAGGGGACGACCGGGTTTTCTGCTGCCGTGAATTCCACGAACCAGTTTTTCGTCTCCGCGAACCTGCCCGGCTACTATGCCGTCATCGGTGCGAACGCGGCTTCGTCGGGATTGGGCGGCGGAGTCTTTGGCTCAACCAATAACACCGAGGACGGAGCCAATGGAGTGAAAGGTGTCACGTCTGCGGGTGGGCTTTCCGCGGGCGTCTACGGTGATTCCGTCAGCCCCAGTGCGGAAGGCGATTCACTGCTCAATGGCAACGGCTTGTCGCCGGGCGTGTGGGGTGATGCCGGCAACCCCACCGGGGATAGCGTTCCCATCGGCGTTTTCGCCAGCGCGGACGACGGAATCGGTGCCATCGTTGCGAACAATAGTTCGAGCGGAAAAAGCACTTTTGTCGTTTTCAACGGAGACAGCACCGGGGTTGCGACTCCGTTCGCCGTCCTCAACGGCGATGGTACGCAATGTCAGATCGACGGCTCCGCTAACTTCACCTGCTCGGGAAGTTTCACGTCCATCCGCCCGGTCGAAGGCCGCAAGCTCGCGACGTTCGGCGTGCAGTCCGCAGAAAACTGGATTGAAGACGCCGGCGGCGGTCAGCTCTCCTCCGGCCACGCGCACGTCACGCTTGATCCGGCGTTCGTCGGCACCGTGAACACCGGCGTCGAGTATCGCGTCTTCCTCACGCCCGAGGGCGACTGCAAGGGACTCTACATCTCCGGCAAAGGACCAGACGGCTTCGACGTCAGCGAACTCGGCGGCGGCCAATCCAGCATCGCCTTCGACTACCGCATCATGGCCAAGCCACGAGGAGCAGAATCCGCGCGACTGACCGACGTCACCGCGCAGGTTGAAAAATCCCGCACCCAACTCAAAACAGCCAAGTCCAGTCAGTCGATCCGGCCGGCTTCCGAAGCTCTGCAGGTTCCAGTTCCAGTCGCAGCTGTTCGGCCCGCAGAAACAAAGTAGCCTCGTCACTTGCGCAAGCCGCAAAGCAGTAATTGTGCAGCACACAGGAACGGCTCGCTTCGGCAGGCCGTTTCTCATTGCGCCCCCTGTAATTTGTGCAACTTTCTGCACTTTTTCGTCACTCGGCAATTGTCACCGCCCTGGTGACACATATATAGTCATCAACCATCCGTGCGGACGCACCGTAAGCCGTCGCCGCCGGAGGCTGGTCTCATGCCATCGAAGCTGGCAATACTGTTCGCCATCCCTCAGGAGCCCTTATGAAATTTCCCCTCTGCACCCTCATCGCCGGCGCGATGCTGTTTCTCGTTCCAGCATCGCCTGCGCAAGAAGCCGTCGTCACCCCAGCACCCGTCTCGGTCGTCCCCCACTTGATCAAATATTCGGGAGCACTGCCCGGCGCTCCAGCCAAAGCGGAGACCGTCGACGTAAAGTTTTCGCTTTACGCAGCGCAGACCGGAGGCGACGCTCTCTGGACGGAGACGCAGCAGGTCTCGCTCGACTCCGCAGGAAAATATTCCGTGCTGCTCGGTTCAGTCGCGACGCTGCCTAGCTCCGCATTCGCCAACGGCCAGGCACGCTGGATCGGGGTCACTCTTTCTGGCGAGCAGGAATCTGCGCGCACTGTATTAGTCGCGACCCCGTACTCGCTGAAAGCATCTGACGCAGAAACTCTCGGCGGCCATCCGGTTTCTGACTTTACTCTAAAGAACGCAGTCCAGCCCGCCGGCGCTACGAACATTACACAGATCAACGTCGGCAACGGCGTCACCGGCGGCGGCACGGGACCAACCGTCACTCTCGGGTTGAGCAGCACCTACCTCGAAAAACTCGGCAACGAAATCTACCCGCAGATCGGCGGCACCAACACCATGACCGGGACCAACAAATTCACCGCCGGCAAATTGCTGATCGGCACCTCACCCGTGTTGAGCGCCTCTGCCATCACCGGCGCGTCGCCAGTTACCGCGACCGTCTCCGGTAACACGGTCAAGATCGGCCTCAGCGACTCCGCTCTGCTGACACTCGGCAATGGCGTCTACGCACAACTCGGCGCCGCCAACACTTTCACCAAAATCCAGACCTTCGCATCGGGACAAACTTTCCCCGGCACCGTTTCGCTCAGCGGCAACAACGCCTTCACTGGCACGAATTCATTCTCCAAGGCCGTCTCCTTCGCATCTGGACAGACCTTCCCCAATGTCCCCACGTTGAACGGGGCGAATAGTTTTTCGACGACCAACACCTTCCTTTCCGGTTTGACGACGGACGGAGTTTCTTCCTCCGGGCAGGTCAACATTCAACTCAGCCAGGCTGGCCTGTACGCACTCTTCGCCAACAACACCTCCACTTCAGGCTCGACGTTCACGACAGGCGGCGTCGCTGGTCAAGGCAATGACATCGGCGTCTACGGCTTCGCGTCCGACAGCAATCCGTCCCACGTCGCATATGGCGTATACGGCGAGACCGCGGGTACGGGTAAGACTGACGCTGGCATTTACGGCACAGCTCCGAGTGGCGGCCGAGCTTCCGGCGTCTATGGCAGCGCCCCCTCTTCCAGTGCAGAGGGCGCGGGTCAGACTCTCGCTTCCGGCGTCTGGGGCGACTCCAATGGAAGTATCGGAGTGTTCGCTACGAGCGATTCCGGATACGGCGCCGTCGTCGCCAACAATAGCCAGACCGCCCCAACTATATTTATCGAAAACGACGATAAAACCGGCAACGGATTTCCCTTCCAGGTTTACAACGCGGGCACCGGGGCGCAATGCACGATCGATGAAAGCGCCAACTTTTCCTGCGACGGCAACTACGCCGCGACCAACTCGGTCCAGGACCGCAAGGTGACAACCTACGGCGTCCAATCGGCTGAAAACTGGATCGAGGATTTCGGCACCGCGCAGCTAGCCGCCGGCTCCGTTCATGTCGCACTTGATCCCACCTTTGCCGCGACCGTGAATACCGGCATCGAGTACCATGTCTTCCTCACTCCGCAGGGAGAGAGCGAGCAGATCTACGTCACCAACAAATCTGCGGACGGCTTCGACGTGCGCGAAGCGCATCGTGGCCGCTCCAACATTGCCATCGACTACCGCATCGTCGCCAAGCGCAAGGGATCAGAGTCGCTGCGCCTGGAAGACGTCACCGTGAAACGCGACAAGTTGATGCAGCATCTTCCCGCGCGACGCGTTGCATCGCTTCCCGCGAAGTAGCAATCGCGTTTCATCACACGAACGGCTCGCGCAAGCGGGCCGGTTTCATTTACATCCCGTTCATCCGCAATTCCTCGACCGGCATTACGTCGACATTCCCCCGGTAATCATTTGGAAAAACTGACGTAACCGCATTGCCTCACAATGTGTGCAGCTTTTTATCGTGAGCGCAATAACCGTTGCATTACAGCGCATTAGTTGCACTCTGCGCGGCATTTTTGTTATTGCGCCAGCGCTTAAATCCCCTTTATCTTCGACATTAATTTAGTCTGGTTGCATATCAAGCGGTTGCTCTGGGGAGGGTCCCCGCTTGGCAAGCCACCCAAAACTTGAACTGTTCCAAGGAGCTCTCATGCCCTTTTCTTTGAGTCCATTCGTTGCGGGGGCCCTGTTGCTGGTCGCTGTACCGGCACTGCCTGCGCAGGACGCTGTCAGCTCGGCGCCCGTTCCCGTTGTGGGATCGGCGACCGCTTCCGTCGTTCCCCACTACATCAAGTATTCCGGAACTTTGCCCAGTGCGCCCGGTCGTGCAAATGTGGTCGACGTTAAATTCGCTCTCTACGCAAATTCAACCGGCGGCGAAGCGCTCTGGTCTGAGACTCAGCAGGTCGCGCTCGACTCCACTGGAAAATATTCAGTTCTGCTCGGCGCCGTAACACCGGCCGGCATCCCGGGCTCCATCTTCATCTCAGGCATGGCGCGCTGGATCGGCGTCACCCTCGGCAGCGAACAGGAATCGGCCCGCAGCATTCTTGTCGCCACGCCGTACTCCTTCAAGGCGTCTGACTCGGACACGGTCGGCGGCCACCCGTCGTCTGACTTCGTTCTCCGCAACGGAAATCCGCGGCCCGCAGGCGGTGGCACGGACATCTCGCAGATCAACGTGAGCTCGCCGCTTACCGGCGGCGGTACTGGACCGACGGTCTCCATCGGCTTCGACAGCGCACTCTTCGCCCAGCTCGCCAGCGCGAATACCTTCACCTCGGCCAACACTTTCAGCGCCGGCATCGTCGCCAACAGCCCGAGCCCGTCCACCAACGCGATCTACGGCACCACCACCGCGTCCAACCTGTTTCCCATCGAGGCCTACTCCAACGCCAGCACCAACGGCTGGGGTATCGGCGCCTACTCGACGAACTATCCGCTCTTCGCGCAGGCGACTGACACCACGGCTGGCGACGAGACTATCGCCGTTTACGGGCAGACGTTCAACACCGGCTCCGGCAGCTTCGGCGTCTTCGGCCAGGCGCAGAACGGGCAGGGCGCGTCTGGCGTCTACGGACTCTCCGGCAGCGCCAGCACGGAAGGTACGCAGGTGCAGCCGGTCTTCGGTGGCGCCGGTGTCTGGGCGGACACCAACCAATACGGCGGAGCGGGCGCCAGCTTGCTCGCGACCGCGGACGATAACGATGCCGGAATTTTCGCCAGCAACAGTCCCACCGGCTACTACACCGTCTACATTCAGAATGATGACATCACCGGAGACGCGGGCCCGTTCGAGGCTTACAACTCCAACAACCAGTCCTTCTGTCAGATGGACGGCCAGGCTAACCTGACCTGCTCGGGCAGCATCGCCAGCATCAATGCCGTCAGCCGCGATCACAAGGTCGCGTCTTACAGCGTGCAGTCGGCGGAAAACTGGATGGAAGATTTTGGCTCCGGCCAGCTGTCTTCCGGCCACGCTGCCATCACTCTTGACCCGACCTTTGCCGCCACCGTCAACACCGGCGTCGAATATCACGTCTTTCTGACGCCCAACGGCAACAGCAAGGGTCTCTACGTCGCCAGCAAGGGACCGGGATCCTTTGAAGTCGTCGAGTCGGACGGCGGCACATCCAGCATCGCCTTCGATTACCGCATCGTCGCCAAGCGCAAGGGCTATGAGAATCTCCGCCTCGCCGACATGGACAAGAAGCAGGAGCAGGTCAAGACGCCATCCGGTCATCCGTACGCGGAAAAAGAAGCCCGCCCCGCAGCCCGCCGTCATACCGTCAGCCCGGCAGACCGCCGCGGCCCGGGCATGGCAGCAGTCTCACTGCAGCCGGCAAAGTAATTCGCAACTATTTCAGTTACAAAAACGGCCCGCTTCGGCGGGCCGCATTTTCTTGGACAAAAGCAAACGGCCTCTCCCCCGAGAAGGCCGTTTGCGTCGTGCACCAACATCAATAGTTGCGCGTTCCTGCGCGTTCACATCACCAGCGCCAGCCGGTCCATCTCTGATTGCATGGACTCGATCGCGCAGTTCGCAGTCTCCATCCGCTCGACCGCGGCGCGTGCCTTCTCGCGGCAGACGCCATAGCCGCGGCCGATCAGAAATGACGTCACCATCTCCGCCGCCTGCCAGTTGTCCGCCCATGTCTGTTGCAGGTCGGTCCGCAGCACCGCCAGCTCCGCCGCGCTGAACTTATACGGCCTCGCACACATATGCATCTTCATCGAAGCTTGCACCGTACCCCCGTTCATGTCGAGCCCATCATTCGTGTCGCTCATTGTTTCGCTCCTCTTCGCCCTCGCCTGCGTTTTATGACCTATAAATTGATGCAAACTGCGGCAAGACGGCCGAGAGAAACGTTTCGCCAATGATCTTATCGGCCGCTTCTGGGAAAGGTGAATACACCCGAGGTAACAAAATAGGAAGACGGAATAATTCCCCTATGCCACCTACGTAACATGTTGAAGAATCGCATCCCAGCCGATAGGCGGCTGGCTGGCCCCGGGTCACGCGCCAGGCAGCGTCGCCCGCTCGCGCAACAACACGGGAATCTCGTCTTCCACGGGATAAATCCGCCCGCAGCCGCGGCACGCGACCGTCTGCGCGCGCCACTCCAGGCCACTCTTACAGACGGGACAGACCAGCCACTGCTTCCAGATTTCGGCGCCGATTTTCATGCCTCTCAAAGTGTACGATTGAGCCAGAAATGAGCAGCGACCAGACCCCGTCCCACCCCCAAAATTCCGCGCCCCACCTGTTGGACGGCATCGCCATCGCCGCCGCCATCAAGCAGGAAGTCGCTGCCGAAGTCGCCGATCTGGCCACCCGCGGCATCCGCCCGGGGCTCGCCGCCGTCCTCGTCGGCCACAATCCCGCGTCAGAAATCTACGTCCGCTCGAAAGTGAAGACTTGCGAGCAGCTCGGCATCTTCAGCGATCTCATCACCCCTCCGGATTCCGTGACCACCGCTGAGATGCTGGCCGTCGTCGCCGACCTCAACGCCCGCGACGACATCGACGGCATCCTGGTCCAGCTCCCCCTGCCAAAACAAGTTGATGCCCGCCGCGTCTTGAACGCCGTCCTGCCGGAAAAAGACGTTGATGGCTTCCACCCGGCAAATACCGGCCGCCTGCAGCAAGGCCAGCCCGCGCTTGCTCCGTGCACGCCGGCCGGTGTCATCGAAATTTTGCGCCGCAGCAATATCCCCATCGCCGGAGCCAATGCCGTAGTCCTCGGCCGCAGCGACATCGTCGGCAAGCCCGCCGCCATTCTGCTGTTGGCCGAGAACGCCACCGTCACCATCTGCCACAGTAAGACGCGAGATTTGCCCGCCGTCACCCGCCAGGCCGACATTCTGGTCGCCGCCATCGGCCGCCCCGCATTTGTAACCGAGGACATGATAAATCCCGGCGCGACGCTGATCGACGTCGGCATCAACCGCGTCACCCATCTCTCCGACTTCACACAAATCTTCCAACCCGAGCAGCCCGACTTCGCCAAGCGCGAAAAGCAATTCGCAGAAAAAGGCACCACGCTGGTCGGGGACATCCACCCGTCAGCCTTCCTAAAAAGCGGCGCCTACACCCCAGTCCCCGGCGGCGTCGGTCCGCTGACCATCGCCATGCTCATGTCCAACACCGTCAAGGCCGCAAAAATGCGCCGGGGCATCTAGGAGCTGGAGAAATGCGGGCGTTGCTTCTGTTGGCTGTATCGCTGTCGGTTCCGGCATGCGCGCAGGCACCGCAGCCCGGCGCTGCGATCATCATCCGCTCTGACAGCAAAATGTTTGACAGCGCTCCGCCTGTTTCCGACGCAGTCGTGAAGGTCTTGCTGGCGACGCCTAGCGCGAAATTTGCGCTGAATTATTTGTCAGCCGATGAGAGAGAAAATGCCGCAAAGCTCTTTCGGGCGGCTGAGATCCACGTGCGCGATCCGGACGAAGACGACATGATCGTCTCTGGCCGTGGTTGGATGAACGGCGCGGACAACGACTGGTTCTGGATCGTGCGCACGCCGCACACCCATCCCGAGGTCATCTTCTTCGACGGCGGCTCTACTGTGGAACTGCTGAATACCCGGACAAACGGCTACAAAGATATTCGCGTTTTCTGGTCCTCCGCCGCAGAGAGCGTAGAGCGAGAGTTCCGGTTCATTCGTGGCAAGTATCGCCGCTCCTCACAGAAATCGAAACCGGTCGATGGCGATTAGCGCTAGAGCATACCAACTCGCGATGTGCTGCCCGCAATCCATATAGACTCTCCCCATGCTCCGCGCAGGACTCACTGGCGGCCTCGGCAGCGGCAAGTCGACCGCCGCGCAAATGTTTGCTGCCTGTGGTGCGATCGTTCTGTCGTCGGACGAAATCGGCCGCACCCTGATGCAGCCCGGCCAGCTGGTCTATGAAAAGATCCTCGCCGCCTTCGGCCCCGAAGCCGCACTCCCGGACGGATCACTCAACCGGCCTGCAATCGCTCGCCTGGTGTTCCGCGATCCGGCAGCGCTGCATCGCCTCAACTGCATCGTCCATCCCGCAGTCGTCGCCGAGCAACAGCGCCAGGTCGAAGCCCTGGCCGTTACAAATCCGCACGCCGTCGTCATCGTCGAGTCAGCCCTCATCTTTGAAGTCGAGCGCGACAACACTGCTCCCGGCTGGCTGCAGCGTTTCGACAAGCTCATCCTCATCACCGCGCCCGACGAGCTGAAGGTGGCGCGCTACCTCGGCCGGCTCGAAGCCCAAATCGAGCGCACCACCGGAGCCCCTCCGACTCCCGAGCAAAAAGCAGCCGCTATCGCCGACGCCCGCCGCCGTCTGGCCGCCCAAATGCCCGACACTGACAAGGCCCGGCAATGCGACTTCGTCATTGAGAACATCGGCACCCCCACCAATCTTCAGGCAGCCGTTCATGCCACCTATATGCAGTTAGCGAAGCTCGGTTGAGCTCGAATGGTAACCGAATTACCATTTCTGATACCAATACCATTGACATTCCCATTTACCATGCTAAGATGCCATTATGACCGTGACAATGGACAAGGCCGGCCGCATCGTCATCCCCCTCAAGGTCCGTCAGAAACTGCACCTTAAACCTGGCGTTTCCTTTGACATAGCGACTACGGAATCCGCCATCCAGCTCCAACCGAAGCGTGAGAAGCGTGAACTCGTCTACGTAAATGGGATACTCGCACTGACTGGACCAGCAGACTTTGACATTGTGGAAGAGATTCGGCAGATGAGAGAAGAGCGGGCGGACCACGTCGCCGGCCTCGGCAGTTATGACAGGGACGACCAGCAGTGAGCGGCGTTTCCATCTCTTTTTTCGACACTTCCGCGTTGGTGCCTCTCCTCTTCACGCGACATAAATCTCACGCAGCCGCCATTGCGTGCTTTTCCCGCATACCGAGGGAGCAGCGGGCCTGCGGCCTTCATTCTCTGGCGGAGATTTATAACTTCGCCACCAAACTTGGCAATCCCGATCGCGCCACACCGGATCAAGCCCTCAGCATGCTCCAGTCTGTGCGCAGCAACTTAAACATTGTGAGGCCCACCACCGATGACTACTTCGAAGCAGTCGTCCAACTCACCAAGCTCAATCTCGGCGGCCCACTGATCTACGACGCCCTGCTCCTTCAAGCCGCCCGCAAAGTAAACGCCGACACTATTTACACCTGCGACCTGAAACACTTCCATGAGCTAGCCCCCGACTTGGCCAGCCGCATCCGCACCCCCTGACCCACTCCGCGCAAGCCCGCCGCCATCGGCTTACAATAATTTGTAGGAATCGCGCAGGTCCCGGCCGGATTCGCAACTTTCGCGCCGCAATTTGCGTTCTTCTCTACAGTCATCCAGCCATGAAGACCCTGCGCCCGTTAGTGATCGCTCTCCTCCTCGTCGGCGGCTTTTATTTCGTCACCAACCACGCCGTCGAAAGCTCCAGCCCCACTGGCCAGCGCTTGCGCTCGCTTCTCACCAGCGCACACTTGACCAGTCCCGTCACGCTGACTCAGGCCGAGGCCGCGCCCGCCTATGATTCGGAAGAAATCGAAAACATCAGCGTCTACAAAAAGGGATTGCCGACCGTCGTTAACATCACATCGACCGCTGTCGGCTTTGATTTCTTCTACGGACCTGTCCCGCAACAAGGCCAGGGCTCCGGATTCATTCTCGACAAGCAGGGCCACATCCTGACCAACTACCACGTCATCGCCGACGCCAAGCGCATCGAAGTCACCTTGCATGACAAGCACAAATATCCCGCCACCATCGTTGCCAGCGACAAGGGACATGATCTCGCGCTGTTACAAATCAAAACGGCGGGTGACCTGACTCCGGCCGTCCTGTCAGATTCGCGCAACCTGGTCGTCGGCCAGAAGGTCTACGCCATCGGCAATCCCTTCGGGCTCAGCGGCACCATGACGCGCGGCATCATCAGCTCCATCCGCTCCATCCGCGGCCCCACAGGCGCCCCCATCGAGGACGCCATCCAGACCGACGCCGCCATCAATCCCGGCAACTCCGGCGGCCCGCTACTTAACTCGCGCGGCGAAGTCATCGGCATCACCTCGCTCATCGCGCAAAACGGCGCCGACCAGTCCAGCGGCATCGGCTTTGCAATCCCCATCAACACCGCGAAAGCCGTGCTCGACGACTTCGCCCACTACGGCCGCGTCCGTCGCCCCTCGCTCGGCATCGCATCGCTACCCATCGGACCGGGCCTCGCAGAACAAATGAGCCTGCCCGCCAACTACGGCGTCCTCATCCAGCGCGTCGTCCCTGGCGGCAGCGCCGAGCGCGCCGGCCTGAAAGGCGGCAGCGAAAAAGCTTACCTCGACAACACGCCCATCCTGCTCGGCGGTGACCTGATTGTCGCCATCGACGGCCAGCAAGTTTCCAACACGCAGGACATCAGCGAAGTCCTCAACGGCCACCGCGCCGGCGACAACGTCACCATCACCGTCTACCGCGGCAAGCGCAAGCTCGACTTCCACGTCACTCTCGGCGAAGCCGCGGACGTCAAGACATAGCTCATTTTCCGCTTATTATGGCTCTTGTATTTGAGGCGCAGACGCTGCACTCTTGACGGTGAAAGCCCAAACGCCTCTGGCCTCAAAGATGCTCTGTTGGATTTCTTGAATCAGTTCTGGAGCTGGGTTTGCCAAGACCGCGCAGACTGCTCGGAACAGTTCCGTAGTCGGAACTAGCGCGCAATCGTGCTTCTCTGAATTTTTTATGACATGTTCGGTGAATTGAAGTGGACGTTCCTCCGGAGGTGTACTCCGGTAGCCGTTCCCGATCAACACCCCCCTGCAATCAGGATTATCTTTTCCCTGCTCTAAGACATAGGCGAGGAGCTGTCGCAATTTATCAAAATCAACGGCGCCCTCTGGACCTTCCACCTCACCTACGTAATATCTCCCTTGCGAATCAACCATTGAGATGTCCCACTCGCCGGCGTATTCTTCCGGTTCTTTAACCGTAAACTTCAAAATGCGAAGGGCGCGACGGACTGCCGGTTCGAGCACAAATTTGCCTGAAGAATAGAGAAGTTCTCTGTGGCTTAGAAGCTTGTCCCTATCTGCTGTCAGCTGCCTAACCGTTGCTTGTAATCTTTCCGCTTCTGTACTGATAATTGCTATGGGATCCGTTAACTCCTGAGCTCCGGGAACTTCGAAAGCTTCCGCCCAAGCTGGCGCAGGCTCTTCGGATCCAACCGCCAGATATTGCCGAACCGTTTCAACTAATGCGGCACCAATTCTTTTTGAATCTGAATTCTCGGCGACCGGTAGGAGTAGCACGTGGCCACGTCCGACGGAGAGCGATAATGCTACCGCATTCCCCATCCCATTGACGGCAATTATCGTGTCTGGATCCATATCTCGTTTTCGCCTTATCGACGCCTTGAATTGCAGGTCGGTTCCCATAATCTGGAAAAATCTCGAATTCTGCTTCAGCAACTTTATCGTGTCCCCGCTCCCTTCCTCCAAAGACCACAGCGGTGAAGGCTTGATATATTGACTCAGCAAATTTTCTATAATTGAGTAGCCGGAAAAACGCGCCGTCCTTTTCGAGTTTTGATACCAATACTGGGTCTCCAGATCGAAGCTCTTGGGCCGCAGCAATATGATCGCGATGCCACCCTTTATCGCGACCAAGTCTCTGAATTCTTTCTCGCGACGTTCCATTAGCCGAGTCACGATTTTGTCGTTGTCCTCAAGCGTTAACGTCATACTAAAAATTGGCTGCCGAATGCGCTTTCTGAACTCAACCTCAAATTCGGCTGGATCATAAATAAACGCGTCAAAATCACTCAACGCTATCTCACCCAGATAACTATCCAAATCCGATATTGAAGCGTGTTCTGCGTCGGCTCCGTAGTTCAAGATCCGTAATGTCATGGAAGCGATGATATTACGAACTCTACTGGCGATTTCGTTTTCCCAATTCCAATCCGTAACTGTCTACCGCGGCCGCAAGAAACTCGACTTCCACGTCATTCTGGGCGAAGCCGCGGACATCAAGACCTAGTCGCGGATATTCGTCACACTTCACGCGCAAAATAGCATCTCAAGCGCAAGAGACTATGCTGATCTCAGCGGCGTAGTTCGCTGCCTTCGCATTCCACCCGTGACCCAGTCCCCGCCCAATTTCTCCCTCCCCGACGACCAGCCGCAGCAGACCATGCTGCGCGACAAGTGGGCCATCTGGGAATCACACATCCCGCAAATCCTCTGGAGCGCGACGCCCGACGGCGGCCTCGACTTCATCAACACGCGCTGGACGGAATACAGCGGCCAGACCATGGCCGACGCCTGCCCCGCCGGCTGGTTCAAGGCTGTGCATCCGGATGATCAGGCCAGCAGCCTCGCGGATTGGCAGCGCGCACTCTCCACCGGCGAGCCGTACGAAACTTTATTTCGTCTTCGCGGCAAAGGCGGCGACTATCGCGCCTTCATCGCTCGTGCCATGCCTCTCCGCGCGCCCGACGGCCAGATCATGCACTGGTACGGCACCTGCACTGACGTCGAGGATCAGCGCCGCGCCCACGATACGTTGATCAAGACGGAGAAACTCGCCGCCGCTGGACGCCTGTCGGCCTCCATCGCGCACGAGATCAACAATCCGCTCGAGAGCGTTACCAATCTGCTTTACCTCGCGGAGATGGACACAACTCCCGCCGCCGCGAAGGCAAATTACCTTCACCTCGCGCAGGTCGAACTCGCGCGCGTCAGCCAGATTGTCACCCACACGCTGCGCTTCCACCGCCAGTCCACGCGCCGCGCACCGTGTCATCTGTCTTCGTTGATGGAAACTGTCGTGATGCTTTTCGAGGCGCGTCTGCGCAACGGAAATATCAAACTCGTCCATGACAGCCGCGAGACTCGCAGGATCGAGGGCTTCGACGGCGAACTCCGCCAGGTCTTCGCCAACCTGGTCGGCAACGCCATCGACGCTATGCGCGCCACGGGCGGCACGCTGACGATACGCATCTCCGACGCCACCCACAACGGCCAGCCCGGCGTCCGCACTACGGTCGCTGACACCGGCTCCGGCATGGACGCTGACACCCGCGCCCGCATGTTCGACGCCTTCTTCACGACCAAATCAGAAATTGGAACCGGCCTCGGACTTTGGCTCAGCAAGGAAATCATCGACAAGCATCATGGCATCGTCACCTGCAAAAGCTCGATGCGTGGGATGCGCCACGGCACGGTCTTCTCTATTTTTTGGCCCTGCTGAATGAGAAAGCGTCCTACCCTAAAAGCCGGCAGCTTCCTCAACCACAACTTCCGCGCCGGCCCGCACCTTCTCCGCCATCGCATACACCAGCTTGTCCACGCCCTCACCCGTCACGGCAGACAATTCGTACAACGGCAGTTTCTTTTTCCTCGCGAACGCGCGCAGCTTCTTCATCTTTTTCTCGTCGGCCACATCCGCCTTCGCCGCGACCAGGATCATCGGCTTCTCCGCCAGCCCGTGGCCAAAGCTCTCCAGCTCGCCCATGATGACGCGATAATCCTCCACCGGATCCGGCCGTCCCGACCCATCCGACACATCAACCAGATGCACCAACACGCGCGTCCGCTCAATGTGCCGCAAAAACTGAACTCCCAGTCCGGCTCCCAAATGCGCGCCTTCGATCAGCCCGGGAATGTCGGCGACGACAAAACTCTCCGTCTCCCAGACCTCAGCCGTAGGCCCGCCGCCGTCACTGCCGGCGCTCTTCGTCGCTTTTGTAACTGAAGATGACTTTTTCAGCTTGGCCTTCGACGACTGTGGCCCAACCCGCACCACTCCAAGGTTCGGCTCCAGCGTAGTGAACGGATAATCCGCAATCTTCGGCCGCGCCGCACTAATGCGCGCAATCAGTGTGCTCTTGCCTACGTTCGGATAACCAACTAACCCGGCATCGGCCAGCAATTTCAGCTCCAGCCGAAAATGCCGCTCCTCGCCCGGACGCCCCAACTCATGCTCGCGCGGGGCTTGATGCGTCGGCGTCGCAAAATGCTGATTGCCCCTGCCGCCGCGCCCGCCCTTCGCCACCGTGATGCGCTCATCCGGCTTGGCAAAATCATGCACCAGCTCGCCCGAATCCATGTCGTACAGCAGCGTCCCGACTGGCACGCGCAGCACCAGGTCCTCGCCCTCGCGACCAGAACAGTTCGATCCCATGCCATGCTCGCCGCGCTCGGATTTATGCTCCGGGTTATAGCGGAAATGGATCAGCGTATTGTGCCGCTGACTGCTCTCCATAAACACGTCGCCGCCGCGGCCGCCATCGCCGCCACTCGGCCCGCCTCGCGGGACAAACTTCTCCCGCCGAAACGCCATGCAGCCGTTGCCGCCGTCCCCTGCCTTCACCTTGATTCGCGCTTCGTCTAAAAACATCGTCTCTACCAGTGTAGCCAGAAATTTGCGAGCCGCTCCGCACGCGCCGCCACCACCAATCAAACAGTGGCGAGAATTTCTTCCTTTGTCAGCGGCCCGCCCAGCAGCGTCATGCCGTAGCGCTCGAAGTCGGCCTTCCTCTGCTCCGGAGTCTGCGGCTTGTCATCGTCCGGCGACGGATCCCACGAGACATCCATCATCCCCGCCGGAGTATACAAATGGATCGCCCCGTTGCTCGGCGAACCCGCATTGCTCCAACGATGCGGCACCTTCATCGGCATCAGGAGTGAGTCGCCCTGCTTCAGCCGAAATCGCTGCCCACCCACCTCGGCAACAAATTCGCCGCCCAGAATGTAGAGCCACTCATCCTGCTCGTGATGCACATGCAGCGGCGCGCCGCCGAACGGACTCCGCGGCGGTGTAAGAGGTGAAACGGGGATGACAAACGCAGCCAGCCTTCCCTCGGAATCAAACGACCGAACCACCGTCTGCTGGGGGCCATCCGGCACATCTGTTCCATCAGGACGCCGCGACAATCCCGCGCGCACGAGAACAGGCTTGCGGGCACTCGCGTGAGCCGGTACGGAGTTGGTTTGCGAAGCGCGCGCGGCTTCCACCGCTTGTAAGTCTGCGAGCGAAGCGGCGCCCGCGGCCGCAGTAATAGCTAAGAAGCGACGACGATCCATCGATGACTCCTGTCGACAGCAGGTTAACCGCGCGGCGGTGAAACGTAAACCACGCATCCCTTGCCGGCTCTGTTTTATCTGCAACCGTTGGCGGACAAAAATCGTTGCACCCCTACCGCCGCCGAAATATCATGCAAAGACCCTGCAGGAGGCTCATCTCGACATGCGATTCCAGCCGCGCGAATTCTTCCTCACCCTCTCATTGCTTCTCCTTCCCACCTCGGCCCTGCTGGCCCAATCCCCCGACGCCGTCAGCCAGTATTTTGAAGGCAAGCAAGTCGTCGTCCTAGTGGACATGCCCGCCACGCAAAAAGGTGTCGACCTGAAAATGGATCGCCCCAATCCGCTCGACGCCGGCTCCTATGGCAGCCGCCTCAAGGGCGCCGGCGTCGCCATCCACAATGGTGAAACGGTCATGGTCACCAAGGTCAAGTTCAAAGACAAGTCGATCGAATTCCAACTTGGCGGCGGCGGTTACGGCACCTTCGGCGACCAGACCGTCGCGCAAAACAATTACAAGCCAGCCGAAAAAAGCGATCGCGAAAAGGAACTTGAGAGACAGCTGCAGGATGAGACTGACCCCGACCGCCGCCGCGATCTGCAACGCGAATTGGATTACGTCCGTAGCAAACGCGAACGCGACGACGCCCGCAACAAAGCCATCGCCGACCATCAGATGGCCATCGACAACGACCGCATCGCGCAAGCCCGTCTGCAGGGCGGCTCCCGTTTCAACCTGCAATATGCGGGCAAGGTTCCCCCAGACCTGACGCCGCAGCAACTGATGGCCGCGCTGGCGCCGTATATTTCATTCTCGCCCGCACAAGGTGCGCCCGCGCCAACCCAAGGCTACGCACCCGGACCGCCGCCGCCCGCTGCTGGCGGAGCACCCGACGCCTCCGGCTTGCAAAAAGGCATGAGCATCGAGCAGGTCGAGCAACTTTACGGCGCGCCGCTCACCCATCAGGAAAGCGGCCCGCAGGGCATGATTACGACGACCAACACCTACGCGCGCAGCAACACGTCGGTGCAGGCCAGCTTCGTCAACGGCGTCCTGGTCCAATATTCCATCGCCGTCCATTAAACCTTGTCGATGCCCGCGAGCCGCATCGCATTCTGCGGCTCCGGGTTCGCCATGAACCACTTCCAGACGCTGCCCGCGCGCAGATTTTCCGCACTCAGCAACGTCATCCCGACATCCAGCCCGAGCGTATCTGGCGACACCCAATTGGTCAGCGGATTAAATGCGTCGGCAAATCCGTACCTACCCCAGATCTTGTCGCCGTACTTATCTTTCATTGCGTGCATCGCGGGAATACAAATCTCCGGCGTCAGCATCAGCGATCCGCCGGCGGCGCAAGGCACGACGCTGCCATCCGGCTTGCCGTGCAGCGGAGGTCCGCCCCACGCCGCATACCCGTGCGGACTTGACGAACTGGTAATTCCCCAGATCGTCTCCGTGTAATCCGGAAATTGCTTTGCGAGATCGGTGTAACACCACTCGCGATGCGCCTTCGTCGCTATCTGGCAGTTCTCAAACCAATCTATCTTGCTGCCGCGACTTTCCCTGCGTCCGCGAAAATCAAACCACGCAAACGGATATTGATAAGTCCACAATAATGAGGTCCCGATGTAGCTATAACTGCCATAGGAATTAGGCTCCCTGCCCCACGCATACCACGCGTCTGGAGGCAGCGGATGGGTTGGCGATCCAATGCCCAGCAGATACATCGCCGCCAGCTGGCAATACTTGTCGTAACGAAACTTGATGAAGCCCTCCGGCTTCCAGCCATGTGACAGCAGCTTGCCGTCACCATTCGTCATCCACTGAAAGTCATAGCGGCTGTAGAGCAGCGTCGCCAGCTCGCCAATTTCCTTGTCTTCATGAAAGTACTGCCTGCAGGTCAGCGCCCCAGCCAGCAGCCAGATCGAATCGCTGGTTGAAATCTCGACATCCTTCCAACGTTCGCCCGTGTGGACGTCGATGAAGTGGTAGAACCACCCGTTGGTCGCCAGCACCTTGCCGTTGGTGTAGCTCCGCAGGGCGCGGCGCACGCGGTCCTTCGCCTTGTCACGTGAAATCCACTTCCGCTCCGCGCCAATGCACAGCGCCGTCAGGCAGAATCCGGTCACGCCTGTGCTGCCGCGAGATTCGTCGCCCTTGGTCACGTTCTCCGCCGGGTCACCGTGAATCAGGTCGCGGCAGATCCCAGTCTCCGGATCACTGGCATCCCAAAAATAATTGAAGCAGCGCCGCGACAGGTCCTCGAGCAGCGCGTCATCAGCAGGCTGCTTCCGCTTGGCAAAACCAATTCCCGGCCAACCAGCCAGCCCCACTGCCGCTCCCGTCGCCAACTTGCCAAACTCGCGACGGTCCAGCAAGTTTGTCTTCTTCGCGTTCCTATCTTTCATGTCACGAATGTCTTGCATGTCCTGAGTATCTTGGCGATCCATTCACTCTCCTGCAGAATCTCGAAAACTATTCCTCGAGATTGGATGCGTCGGAGACTTCAATAACATCGCGATGCCTCGGCTTATAAGAAGAAATAAGTCGCGCCACCACGACCGCGATATAAAAAATCCCCATCATATTTTCCAGGGCGCAGATAAGCCGGACATATGAGTTGACCGGAATAATCCCGCCGTAGCCAACTCCGCCCAGCGTCACCATGCTGAAATATTCCAGCGTGCTTATCTCCGTCCGCGGAATAACAACGTTAAAGGCGTGCGGTATCAGGTCGTTCAGAATCCAATACAGCTGCGCGAACGCAATCGCGATCACCACATAAGTAATAAACGCTTCCGAAATGACGCTGCTCGTCACTCGCGGCACCGTATCGAAGTGATCGAAAAATGCCCACAGCACCGCACAGGAAAGAGCAAAGCCGGCAATCGGAGAGATGTGCGTAAACGCGTCATGCGTGTTGGCAAATGCTTCGAGCAGGCGCGTCAACAGCCAGATGCCGGCAATCGGAACCACGATGAAGCGCACCGCTTTGCGACTCGCCATGTCCCGCGCACCCAGCGCGAAGAGCACGACCAGCAGCAGCGCCATCAGCCCGCCCACGCGTCGGTCGTGATCGGCGAGCGGCGTCGCCAGCACCTCGGCGAGAAAGCCGAAGAGCAAAAACTCCGACCGGCGCCGGATAAAGAAATTACGAATGAGCCTCGACATGGCGGACAGCCGAAGTCTACCCCATCCATCGCCCACCAAATAAATTTAGGCGCAGAGATCTATCGTTCAGAAGCCCGGTCTCGATCGCGGCTACTTCGTTCGCGCGCCGTTGGACAAGAAGATTTTCCTGGGTCTAAGTCCCGGCGACGCCCTTGTTCTGGAGAACTCTAACTACCACGCGCCGGTTCTGTGCTTGTCCCTCGGCGGTTTTATCACTACCTACCTGCCTGCTCTCGCCCATCGCTCCCGGCGCCAGCATGTTCGTCAGCGGTATGTGTCCCTGTTGTTGCAGAAACTGCGTGACGCTGTTCGCCCGGTCCTCGCTCAGTTTCTGGTTCAATGACACGCTGCCGACTGAGGAGGCGTAACCTTTCACCTGGATCGTGTAGGCGGTGATCGTCTTAGCTTTTGCAGCCAGCGCCATCAGCTGGGGTTTGTACTGGGGATCGATCGTTACCTTGCCATTTGCAAAGTAAACGGTCACTTCGTCCATGATGTTGTAGTCGGCCAGCTGTCCGAAGCGCTTGTTGGCGGCTTCAATGGCGGCGTTATTCGCATCAATTTTCTCCTGGGCAGCGGCCATTTGCTGTTGCATTTCCTGCTGCTGACGCTCAAGCGCTGCCTTCTGCGCATCTAACTCTGCCTGGTTCTGCTGGATTTGTTCCTTCGCGGGTTGCAAACCTGCTTGGATCGTCTGTGCATCCTGAAGATCATTTCCCTTGAACCGGATCGAACTCGCCACGAGTTGATTCTTGGCGTTGTAGTCGCCCTGAATCTGTACTTGCAGCCCAGGGATCAGCGCGGTCATCGACATCTGTTTCCGCCGCGCCTTAAAGACGCCTTGGATTTGCGCGACGTTCGTGGAATCCGTCAGCACAACAACCAGGCTCGGCAGGGTTGAAGTTTGCACCGTCATGGTGTCGGCGCTGCGGCCGGTAATCAATCCACTCACCTTTGCCCGCTGCGCGCTCATTACACCGCTAACTAACAACAACGCCGCGATGTGTCCGGCGACAAGTCTTGCTATGGAGTGCTGTTTCACAAACCCCTCCTAATATGAACAGAGCTTGAATTCGTATCTCGCTGGCTATTAGGCCGGGACCGCAAATTACAAGCGCCCAAGCGTATCGGTCGAGAATTACCGACGCAACTAGCAAAAGTCCTAGAGATATTTGCGCTCTCGTATGGCCGCTGACGTTTCGATCGCGCCGAATCTAATTCGCCCCGGCAACTCGTTGCAGACGCACCTCTGCCGCATCCGCTGGTTGAACATTTGCAGGATTGACTTTGGAGAAGTGTTTGGTCGGGACGGGCAGATTTGAACTGCCGACCCCTCGCACCCCAAGCGAGTGCTCTACCAGGCTGAGCCACGTCCCGACTGCAGTAGAACCAGCAGTAGTTTACAGTATTGCTGGTATGCGGCGCGCGATCGCGGTCATTTTGCTCTTTGTCTTCGGCTCGTTCGTGACGGCGCCGTTGCTGGCCGCATCGGCTGATCCGGACAGCAATCTGCCGGGATGCTGCAGACGCCTGGGCGTGCATCACTGCATGACCCGGAGACTGCCGACCGATCCCGCTACCCAACAGATCTCCGCGTCTCCCGAGAAATGCCCGATGTACCCGCGCGCGGCCCTCGTGATCCGCACCCACGACCACTCGCTCCCGCCGAATCTGGCCGCCGCGTTTTTCTCGGGCCTGCAAAGTCACCCCGCATGCCACGCGCAGACGAAAGCGCAGCGCCGCATCTCGCTCGACCGTTCTCACCAGAAGCGCGGCCCTCCGCTGTCTGTGTTGGCTAATTCCGTTGGCTAGTCCCGACTCTCCCGAACGCGAACCATTTTTCTTTGGCCTATGAAGGCCGCCGCGCCTGTTTTGCATTTCCAAATTGCAGGCCTGCTGTGCGAACCGTGTGCACTCGCACCAAGGACAGTTTTTATGCGCTCCGTTGTCGGCGCTTTCGCCATATTTCTTCTCCTGCCATCCATCGCATTCGCCACCATCTTCGGCTCCGTTCGCGGCGTCGTCCATGACCCAAGGCACCTTCCCGTGCGCGGCGCGCAGCTCACGCTGAAAGCGCAAGACTCGGACTGGACCCGGACGCAGACCTCGAACGACCGGGGAGAATTTAACTTCACCTCTGTCCCTATCGGCAAATACACCGTCACGGTCTCGTCCAATGGCTTTCAGCAGATGATGCAGCCCGTGATCGTAGAGTCTGACACCGCTCCCGTCCTGCATTTCCAAATGGCCGTCGCAGGGGTAAATCAAAACGTCGTCGTCGCGGGATCTCCCGTCGAGGCCACGATGGACAGCATCACCCCGACCACACTGGTGAGCCGCTCTGATATTCAGCTGACGCCGGGCGCGGACCGCACCAACGGCATGGAGATGATTACGGACTACGTCCCCGCGACTTATGTCACGCACGACATGCTGCACATGATGGGCGGCCACCAGGTGGAGTGGCTCATCGACGGCGTTCCCATTCCCAACACCAACATTGCGACGAACCTCGGCCCGCAGATTCTGCCGCGCGACATCGACTATCTCGAGGTCTATAGCGGCAGCTACGACGCCGACTATGGGGACCGCACTTACGGCATCTTTAACGTTGTGCCGCGCAACGGATTTGAGCGCGACCGCGAGTGTGACCTCGTCGTTACCGCCGGAAATTTTCTGCAGACCGACGACGAGATCAGCTGCGGCGCCCACACCGACAACTCTGCCTACTATGCCAGCTTGAACGGCAACCGCAGCGACTACGGACTACAGACTCCGATCCCGCAAGTCGTGCACGATGCCGACAACGGATACGGCGGCTTCGCTTCCTTCATCTACAACTCGCAGACGAAGGACCAATACCGGCTGGTCGGCTCGCTGCGGCAGGATTACTACCAGATCCCGATCGATCCCGATCCGAATTCTTCTGGCAACGCCATCTACAATTCTTCAGGCCTGCAGGACGCCGAGCGCGAGCCCGATGGCTACGTCACGCTTTCATGGCTGCACACCTTTAGCCCGAAGACTGTGTTGACCGTCTCGCCGTTCTATCACTACAACGGCGCCGACTATCTGGGCGGCGCGGACGATACGCCCGTCACCTCGACCGTGCACCAGCAAGCCAATTACCTTGGCGCGCAAACCGTCGTCAGCACCAATTTCTGGAAGAATGACTTGCAAGCCGGCGTCTACGGTTTTTGGCAGCATCAGTACGACTACTTCGACAACGTCTTCAAAGATGGCACGCCGAACTATGGCCCGTCGTCAGCTTCGGTGAACGGCGGCGTTGTCGCCGAATTTATCAACGATAAATTCAAGGTGACGCCATGGCTCACCTTGCTGGCCGGGCTTCGGGAAACGCAGTTCACCTCCAGC
>Ga0302324_100002238_pt1 | contig 45462 bp, 31 predicted proteins | sample Palsa_T0_1_FD_201949 | JGI IMG/M metagenome (GOLD analysis project Ga0302324, IMG submission 201949) | Peat permafrost microbial communities from Stordalen Mire near Abisko, Sweden - Palsa_T0_1 | ecosystem: Environmental > Terrestrial > Soil > Palsa > Peat permafrost | place: Sweden: Abisko... | reverse complement strand
AATCCGCCTCTTTTCTCGGAGGCGAAATCCACAACGCGCGCAGAAATCTTCCCAGGGGTTTGCTTGTCGGGGGTGCGTTTGTCACCACCGGATACATTCTCGGCACCGTTGCCGTACTCATCGCGCTCCCTGCCGGCGAAGTAAGCGGCCTGCAGGGAATCATGCAAGCCATTGCGAAATCCGTGGAACGCATCGGCCTCTCGGGTGCCGTCGCGATTGGAATTGTTTCATTTGCCGCCTTGCTCATCACCGTCAGCAATCTCGGGGCAATGGGCGCTTGGCTTGCCGTTTCCGCGCGTCTTCCTTTCGTCGCCGGACTCGATCACTATCTTCCTCCCGCCTTCGCGCGCATCCATCCCAAATGGGGAACGCCCTACGTCGCGCTTCTCGTCCAAGCCGCCTGCGGAGTCATCTTCATCTTGCTCGGCCAAGCCGGAACCAGCGTCTATGGCGCCTACGAAGTGCTCGTAAGCATGGGAATCATTTCGTACTTCATTCCTTACCTATTTGTCTTCGCTTCATTGATCCGTTTGCAACGCGAACCGCCCGGCCCGGATATCATGCGAATTCCGGGTGGAAGCCCGGTCGCAAAAGCAGTCGGCATACTCGGCTTTACCACCACGCTGATCACCATTGCCTTTTCCGTGATCCCCGCGGAAGACGATCCGCACAAACTTCTGGCTGTCGCAAAAATTGTCGGCCTCACGATATTGTTGCTGGCCATGGGCGTCTTCGTTTTCGTCTGGGGAAAATCCCAAGCAGCAAAACGCATCTAGCCACGCGCCTTTTTTCGTATATCCGAAGTTACCCTTTCCACATGCGCGCGCCAGTGCGAACCGCGAGAACCTCCGAGCCGAAGTAAACTCCGCTTAAGACCTCGCTACGCGCGCCGAACCGTGCACGCCCGTTGTCGAGAGCCGACGCCAGATTCAGTTGTGAGGCATTCAGCTTGACCACATTGGTACAAACCGAAACCATAGCCTCTTCCACCGGCGCTGTGCCCATCCCTCCCAGCGGCCCTCCCAAGCCATCCGCTCCTTGGATTTACAGTCCTTGGCTCGATCTGCTCGTAGGTTGCGGGGCCTGGTCCGCCCCGCTGCTGGGCGTAGCCATGTGGATGACGCCAACACATACGCACGGCTGGGCCGTCGCCTTCTATGCACTCGCAATCGTTTTCAACTACCCGCATTTCATGGCCACGATTTATCGCGCCTACCACACGCGCGAAAATTTCGAGAAGTACAAATTCTTCACCCTGCACATCACTCTGTTGCTGGCGCTCACCGCCGTCCTGATGCACGCCTCTCCCCGCCTCTTTCCCTGGGTCTTCACCCTCTACATTTGCTGGAGCCCGTGGCATTACAGCGGTCAGAATTACGGTTTGCTGATGATGTTCGCCCGGCGAAGCGGCGCGGAAGTCACTCCAACCGAGCGCCGCTGGTTACGCGCTGCCTTTGTTGCATCCTACGTGATGCTGCTCGCCGGTTTTGAAACCGGCGGCTCGAACGATCCCTTGATTCTTTCGCTCGGCTTGCCCTCGAAGTTCACTCTTCCCCTGCGTCTCGCGCTGGGCGGAGCCTTTGCCCTCTTCACCTGGCTTGGTTTCCAACGCATGGTCCGCAAGCACGGGATTCACGCCATGATCGCGCCGGTCACTCTCGCCATAACCCAATTCCTCTGGTTCGTTTTGCCCACGCTTCTCGAATTGCGCTCCGCTTATCAGGTGCCGCAAACGCGCTACAGCAGTGGGATCCTCGCCGTCCTTCACTCCACGCAATATATATGGATTACCAGTTACTACCAGCGTCGCGAAGCCCGCGCGGCAGGCCAATCGAACTGGCACCTGTGGGTCTATTTCGCAACGCTCGTGGCCGGCGGCATCGCTCTGTTCATTCCCGGCCCTTGGCTCGTCAGCTATCTTTTCCATTATGATTTCACCACCAGCTTCCTGATTTTCATGGCCGTTGTGAACATTCACCACTTCATTCTCGACGGTGCCTTGTGGAAGCTGCGCGATTCGCGCGTCGCATCATTGCTCGTTGGCCCCGGCGGAAAATCTGTGATCCCCGGCCCAACCCAGCCGGCGTCGCAAAAAGTGCAGCCTAAAACGCCCGGCGTTTCGCATTGGTCTGGCGGCCGCTTTTTCCAGGCGCCGGCATTTGGCATCAGTCTCGCCATTTTGCTTTTTCTGTGGGGTGGCATTGACCAGGTTCATTTCGCCCTAAGCAATGACAATGAAAATCTTTCTGCCCTCCACCGTGCGGCGGAAATGAATCCCTACGACAGCGCACTCAAAGCCCGCATCGCATCCGCGGAATCAAGCGCGGGAAAGCGTGACGAAGCCGTCGCCACGCTACAGCAAGCCGTCGCACTTAGTCCTCAAAACATTGGCCTACAGCATCAGTACGCTCGCGCCATGATCGAAGACGGCCGCTACCCCGATGCCTATGCGGACTACCAGAAAATGCTCCAAATTTTTCCGCGCGATGTTGACGCTCTGGTGAATTACGGATTGCTGGCCGCGCGCCTCGGTCATCCCGATGAGGCCGTGGATTCCTGGGAGAAAGCGGTGGACGTAAATCCAAACCAAACGAACGCGCAGCTCTATCTCGCCGAAGCCTTCGATCGAAAAGGGCAGTACGCCGCTGCCGCCAGACATTGGGAGATTTTTTTGCGCCTCGCCGCGTCGCAGCCGGATACCACGGCTGTTACCTCGGAGCAGATAATCTCCGCGTCCATTCAATTAGCCGACGATGAATCCGTGATCAAGCAGCCCGACGCGGCTCTCGCCCGCTATCGGTCCGCGGTTGCTCTCGCTGAAAGCGCGAACAACCTCAAACTCGAAAGTCTCGCGCTGGCTCATCTCGCTGATCTACAGGATAAGAGAAAGGATACCGCAGCCGCCGCTCAATCCTATCAGCGCGGTCTTTCGCTCGACGCCAAAGCAGGCGATCCGCGCAGCGAAGGTTTCGATTGGTTCAATTACGGCCAATTTCTTCGCCGCCATCAACTGCCCAACGATCTCGCGTACGCCTGCTTCCTCCACGCCGAAAATTTGCTGGCGTCTGCAGACCCGGCGGAATTGCAAACCGTCCAAACCGCTCGCCGCCAGGTCGGCAGCCAATTGGGCAAAAAGGCTCTCGCCGCCCAAAAAGATCTGCCCGCACTGCTCGCACGCGCCACGAACCTTCCCGCTGGCCCCTTCTGAATCTTTCTCCCTCTATATTTTTCACCCATGCACACGCTCAATCACCGATCTCCCCGCCTGAAGACAAATCAGCTATCGAATACGGCGCAACTGTCCTAAAGGCCAACTGGCGCAATCCACAGCCCCAGCTATCCTAAGTAATCCGCTGAGAGCCTTGCGAGGATTCGAGCAAAATGAAGCGTAATTCCAAAATGGCTGCCCCGGCGTTTGCGGTCCTCGCTTGGATCCTTTGGCCTGTCATCGCTGCTTGCCTACCCAACCAGATCGCAGATGAAGACGCGATTCAATGGGACGCGATCTGCCCCATCGTCTACCCGATCGATCAGTCCGCTTCCGACCACGGCGTTCACTACCTTTTCTACGGCAACGGTTTCTTCATCAACACTGACGGCTACTTGCTCACCGCCGCACATGTCCTCAGCCAGCTTCACGGCGGCCAGCCGCATATTCTCCTCCGCCCATCTGCGGGCGCGCCGCGCATCGTTCCCGCTACCTTGGTGGCCATAGACCGCGAGCATGATGTAGCCGTTCTGCGGGTCACGCCGAATCCTTTTGCCGCTAATTACAAAGTTTCGTCTCTGGCCCTGTCCTACGATAGGCCGCTGCGCGATCAGACTGTCCTCACCACAGCTCTTCTCCCTTCCAAGCCTCGCGACGCTTACACGCTCAATGCCACCATTGAAACGCGTTCCTGGGGAGAAGTGCTCGATTCAGAATTTTCTCAACTGGACAAGGGAAAGGGCGAAACCGAATTATTTCTTTTCAACCACGACATTATCCTGGGCCAAAGCGGCGCCCCCGTAACCTCCACCGGCTCACACGAAGTAGTCGGTCTCGTCGAAGGCCAATGGCTTGGCCACGACACACTTGCCATCGCAACCGCGGAGCAACACACGCTAGGCGCGATCCTGCCGATCCATTACGCAATCGCATTGCTGCAGCAGAAGCACATCGCTTGGCACACATCCTCCGCTGGCTCGGAGCATCAGGAAAACGGCGGAGAACAAGCCAAGGGATTTTCGCCGCCTGCTGCGCTTTCGTTGGTTCCCGCCGCTTACCCGTCGCAATCTCTCTTCGGCGGAGAGGTGGTCCTCGATGCGCTCGTCGATAGCAGTGGCCGGCTTGCCGACATCAAGGTCGTGCGCGGCGAATCTCCGTTCCTCGACAAAACCCTTGTAGCGGTCCGCACCTGGACCTTCCTCCCCGCGCGCAACGACGGCCAAGTAGTCGACTCAAGAATAGGAATCGCATTCCAATTTCCACAGCCTTACGTACCTCCCCGAACCCCTACAACCCACAATTACGAAGACGGATCCGCCGATTCCCCAGAAAAAAATTCCGCCGAGCGCGGTGCGCTCCCTATTGTTACCGTCGAGCCCGAATATCCATCCGGTACCGACGTGCACGGCGCCGTGATTCTGTCCGCCGATATCAGCGAGCAAGGCCGGCTCGATTCCGTAAAAGTTCTGCGCGGCCTGGATCCGCTCACTCCCGCAGCCATCGCCGCTCTGCGCCAGTGGCATTTCGCGCCGGGAAAGCGTGCGGACGCAAATGCCATTTCTCGCGTCATAGTGGTGTTCAGTTTCACTCGTCCAGTCGTAGCCGTTCGTGCGCAGGCATCCAGATCCTCGCAATAGTTCGCCTGGTTCCGTTACAATTTCACTTGGCTTCGCTGTATTCTTCACCGCGAAAAGGCATAGAATCTGTGCCGCAATAAACGGAACGCCAAATTTTCAGGGGGAGCAATGTCCACCAAAATTATCACCGTCCGCGGGCGAGAAATTATCGACTCCCGCGGCAATCCGACTGTTGAAGCCGAGGTGGGCATCGAAAGCGGCGCCATCGGCCGTGCTGCCGTTCCCTCTGGCGCATCCACAGGCGAGCACGAAGCCAATGAACTCCGCGACGGTGATAAATCCCGCTATCTCGGCAAAGGAGTCCTTAAAGCCGTCGGTCACGTGAACACCGAAATCGCCAAAGCCGTCGCCGGCATGGACGCTTCCGACCAGCGCGGCGTCGATCGCCGCATGATCGATGCTGATGGCACTCCCAACAAATCCAATTTTGGCGCGAACGCAATTCTCGCCGTTTCCATGGCCGCCGCTCGCGCTGCCGCCACTCAGCTTGCGCTGCCGCTCTATCAATATCTCGCGCGGTATTCGTCGGAGGGCTATGCCGATACTCTTCCAGTCCCCATGATGAATATTTTGAACGGCGGCGCGCACGCCGATAATTCCGTGGACGTTCAGGAATTCATGGTCATGCCCCTTGGCGCCCCCAATTTTCACGAAGCCCTGCGCTGGGGCATCGAAGTTTTCCATAGCCTGAAAGCGGTCCTGAAGAAAAATGGCTACTCCACGTCTGTCGGCGATGAAGGCGGCTTCGCACCCAACTTAAAATCAAACGTCGAAGCCGTCGAGCGCGTTCTGGAAGCCATCACCGCCGCAGGCTACAAGCCCGGTGAACAAATTTCCATCGCTCTCGATCCCGCCGCCAGCGAATTCTACGACCGCGAAAAGAAAAAATACGTCTTCAAGAAATCCGACAAGTCCGAGCACACATCCCAACAAATGGTCGAGTTCTGGGAATCTTGGGTCCGCCAATATCCCATCGTTTCCATCGAGGACGGTCTCGCAGAAGACGACTGGGACGGCTGGAAGCTACTCACCCACGCACTCGGAAGACCTGGCGTAGGCTCGGACGCGAAGAGCAAGAAATCAATTCAGCTGGTCGGCGACGATATCTTCGTAACCAACCCGAAGATTTTCGCCCGAGGAATTTCCGAAAAGATCGGCAATGCCATCCTGATCAAGTTGAATCAGATCGGCACGGTCACGGAAACCGTCGAAGCCGTGGAAATGGCCCGCAAAGCCAATTACGCTTCAATCGTCTCTCACCGCTCAGGTGAAACCGAAGACACTTTCCTCGCCGACTTCGTCGTGGCCATGGGCTGCGGCCAGATTAAAACAGGCTCCGCCTCCCGCACCGACCGCGTCGCCAAATACAACCAACTCCTCCGCATCGAAGAGCGCCTCGGCGAAGACGCAGTCTTCCCGGGTTTCAAAGCCCTCTCAGCCCATCCGGTACTCCGGGCTCCGCGCGCCGTCGGCCCCGCAGAGGGCGCCCGCCGCGAGGGAGAGTAAGACGTTTCTCAAATGAAGCAATGCTTGGAACCGCAGCGTGGAGCGAAATGCGCGGACATCAGGCGTTTCTAGGATTCTCCCCTACTTCTGGAACTGAACCGTCAGCACCATCCGCGTCGCGATCGGCTTCCCATCCGACAGCGCCGGTTCAAATACCCACAGCGCCACCGCTCTTTCCGCTTCACCCTGCAGCACGCGCGGACCGGATATTATTTTAGTTTCCACCACATTCCCTTTTTCGTCGATCAAGGCGTCGAGCTTCACCACCTCGTCCGCTTCCAGTCCTGTCGCCCACGCCGGAATGGATGGCGGCTCTTGCGACACTATTTTTGCCGGAACGTTCCCCTCGCCGTTTATCTCATTTGGCTTTCGACGTGTCGCGTGCACCGCTGCCGCCTGGTCGGAACTAGCCGAACTTTTGTCTGCTCCAACCTTCGGAACGCCTGACCGGTCGGGATCTTCGACGCCTTTGCTCACCGGCGCGGCTCCAACACTTGCAGCTGTCGCGGCCGTGCCTTGCGCCTCAGTCGTCTGCTGAATCTTCTGTGCCGCTTGCGCGGGCGCCGCTCCGCCGTTGTTGGCGCTAGTGGTGACTACCGGAGCTTGTGTTGGCGATAACGGTGCTGTGGCATGGTTTGGTTGATGTGATGCTGCCAACGTCCGGTTGCTGCTTTTGGTCGAAAACCCGTTCCTAGCAATCCAACCAGCACCCAGCACCGCCGCAATCACGATGGCCGCGGCGATTCCGACGGCAATCGCTTTCTTCCCCTGCGTGAATTGAGCCAGCCTGCCAATCCGGGGCGCTGGCGTCGAAAGTACTTTTGTCTCCCTTGCGGTGTTCGAGCCTTTCTCGCCTTGCTTCTTCCCGTCTGCGGCTGCCGCCTCTTGCCCCGGCTCTTTCGTTTCTTTTGTGGCGGGCTCTCGTGGGGCCTTCGCTTTGCCTTCCATTGCAGCGAGCGCGGCCACTAGGTCCGCGTCTTTCGCTTCGTTCCAATCCAACTCCTCGTCTGTCGGTTCGTGCTTACGCACGGCGGTTAAAGACTCGTGCGCCGCCTCCAAGGTTATGGGTAACGGCGACGCGAACGCCGTCGCAGGAGTTTCCGGAACGGTCGCGAGAATTTTTTCGCCGCTCGGCGCGCTGGATTCCGTCGTCGCTACTGCGGGCTGTTCAGTGTGGACCGGAACCTCAGCGCCGATAGGCGCAATCGATTCCATGATCGGTGCCACGGTCGGATTTTTAACCGTCGCTTCAAGTATGTCTTGGGCCGTAAGTGGGTTTCCCGCAGGCGCGAGCTTTTCAGCGCTCCAAAATTGCGGATCGTAAGAGGTGAATTCCAGGTCCGTGTAGCCCACCTCGCCGGCTTGCCGTGACTCCCGCACTTTGCACAGAATTTCTTTTTCGGTCTGATTGTTTCGCAGAAAAACGCATTGCCCCGGAGAAATTTTCGCATTCAATTTCAGCACCGCGCCGTTCTCGAAGACGATCGTCGTCTTTGTCGTCTCGGTAAAAAGCTCCCGTTGGTCTGAGCCCTCCACGGTCTTCGACCCCTGAATCGTGACCGGGATCTCCAACACGGTTCCTTGATTTCGCTCGGTATCAGCCATTCTTTTTCGCCCCGCTCGACGGATTTTTCTGCTTCGCCCCGAGTATCGCTACTTGCGGAATCTGGCCAAGGTTTTCGGTTTACAGGCTGCCGGTCCCATGCCCGGCGCCTGTGCCTGAGCTCGCCTATCTCAATCCATCCTCTACTCCGGGGCCGTCGGCCGCAATAGCCGTGAAGTACCGATTTTCCACTACCGTACATCCCCGCTCCGCTCTCGATTCGAAGCCGGATTTGACCTCCGTGCTAGCCTGTTTGGCGCCGATATGTGCACCCAAGCCGCATTCTTAATGATGACTAATCGATCGCGGACTCTCGCTTTCTTACCCCGGACTCGGACCCAAAATGAGATGGCCGTAACTCGCTCAAAACAAACAATCGGCCTCCTGTCCAACCGGTACTAGAATCGACCATGATCAAACGCCCAAAACCCATTGTCCTTACCGTTCTCGATGGCTGGGGCTATCGGTCCGAAACCAACGGCAACGCGATCGCTCTCGCGCGCAAGCCCAACTACGACCGCATCCTCAGGGATTTTCCCAACACCCTGATTCAGACTTCCGGCCCCGCCGTTGGCCTTCCCGTCGGGCAGATGGGCAACAGCGAAGTCGGCCACCTGAATATCGGCGCTGGCCGCATCGTCCACATGGACAGCACGCGCATCGATCAACTCATCGCCGCCGGCGAGTTTTCTCTCCAGCCTCGGCTTCTCGAAGCCATAGAACGCGGACGCGCGCGTCAACTCCACCTGCTCGGTCTTGTAAGCGATGGCGGCGTCCACTCACACCTGAACCATCTCTTCGCGCTCCTCCAGATGGCGCGGGAAAATAAAGTCAAAAATGTCTTCGTCCACTGCTTTATGGACGGGCGCGACACTCCTCCGCACAGCGGAATAGATTTTCTCCGTCAGCTCGAACAAAAGATGCGCGAGCTAGGCGTAGGCCAGATCGCCACCGTCAGCGGCCGCTACTACGCCATGGATCGCGACAACCGTTGGGAGCGCATCGAAAAAGCTTATCGCGCGATCGTGCATGGAGACTCAGATGCGAAATTTACAGATCCCGTCGCCGCGGTCCGCGCGAGTTACGAAAAGGGTGTCACCGATGAATTTATTATTCCCGCCGTTATAACTACCGAACCCGCGCCTGGAAAACCGGCTGCGCCTCGCGCCGTGATTCGCGACGATGACTCCGTAATCTTTTTTAATTTCCGCGCCGATCGCGCTCGCCAGATGACCCGCGCCCTCATCGATCCTGGCTTCGATAAAATTACCGATCCGGAACGCCCGAAAAACCTCACCTTCGTCGCCATGACCCAGTACGACAAATCCTGGCCCTGGCTTCGCTACCTCCTCGCGCCCGAAAAGCTCGAGCAAATTGTAGCCAATGTTTTCGCTGAGCAACAATTTAAGAACCTGCGCGTCGCGGAAACCGAAAAATACGCTCACGTAACCTATTTTTTTAACGGCGGCGTCGAAAAGCCTTTCCCCGGTGAAGAACGCGTCCTCGTTCCTTCTCCTAAGGTGCCGACCTATGACTTGAAACCGGAAATGTCCGCCGCCGGCATCGCCGAAACGGTCGTCCATGCGATCGAGAAGGGAGAATTCGACGCTATCATCATGAATTTTGCAAATGCCGACATGGTCGGCCACTCAGGAAATCTGGAAGCCACCATTAAAGCCGTGGAAACCGTGGACGAATGTCTGGGCCAGATATTTCAAGCGCTGCGTCCCCGCGGCGGCGCATGGATCATCACTGCCGATCACGGCAACGCCGAAACCATGATCGACCCCGTCACCGGCGGCCCGCACACCTATCACACGACAAATCCCGTTCCATTTATTTTGCTGACCGATGATGGTCAAACTAGATTAGCTCCGGGTGGCTCGCTGCGCGATATCGCTCCCACCATGCTCGGTGTTCTCGGCGTCGGCGAGCCGGGAGAGATGACCGGCCGCGACTTGCGCACGCCCACAAAATAAATCAAAACTTCGCGCCCCGTTGCGAAAAGGAGACTCGAGAAAAATGGAAGTAGAGCCCGGACGCGACGACAAGAAATCCGAGATCATGGGTTACGCGCGCCCGATGAATGCTCTCTGGCTCGCCGTGCTTTTCGCCGCCACCTGGGCTTTCTGGTCGCTCCCCGCCGCCTTCATCCTGCTCGGCTTGCTGATCGCTGCAACGGTCCTCGGTTTTTTCTTTCGGAAAAAACAGCCATGACGCGTACCACTCCCACCGAAACAAAATTGCTCATCTGCGTTTGGCACCGTTTCTCGCTCTGGAATCCTCCTCCGCTCATGGCCGAACGCATCCGAGACCGCTGGCCCGAAATGCGCGTCGTGCATCTACCCACTTACGATGGCCTGCAGACCGAGCTTCCCGATACGAACGTCTTCGTCGGATTCTCTCTGCGCCCCGAACAATTCGCCTGGGCCCGCAAGTTGCTGTGGCTTCATTCCACCGCCGCAGGCATTGGGCAGTTGATGTACCCCGAACTGCGCCGCAGCGGCATCGAAGTCACCAATGCTAGCGGCGTTCACTGCGTTCCCATGGCCGAACATATTCTCGGCATGCTTATCGCGCTCGCCCACCGCTTCCCGGACTATCTTCGTTATCAGCAGCAAGCGAAGTGGGCGCAGCAGGAATTGTGGGACGCGCCTGTGCGGCCTCGCGAGCTTCGCGGTCAAATCGCGCTGTTCGTTGGCTTTGGCGCCATCGGCCGCGAAGTTGCAAAACTCGCCCGGGCCCTGGGAGTTAGGGTGTGGGCTGTCACCCGTTCGGGCAAAGGCGACGCGGACCTTGCGGAAAAGTTCTTTCCATCTTCGAAATTGCCAGAAGCCCTTCCACAAGCTGACTTCGTGATACTGGCCGCGCCTGAGACCTCCGAGACCCGTGCGATGATGAGCGCGCGGGAGTTCGCGCTGATGAAACCTTCCGCATATTTCATCAACGTAGCTCGGGGCGCGCTTGTGGACGAACCCGCGCTGATCGCGGCGCTTCAGCAAAATAAAATTGCCGGCGCTGCGCTCGATGTTGCCTCGCAAGAACCGCTGCCGCCGGAGAATCCCTTGTGGAAGCTCGACAACGCATTCATCACGCCGCACGTGAGCGCTGTGAGCGAACATCTGTGGGAGCGCCAAACGGATTTGCTGATGGAAAACCTTGAACGCTGGTTCAGCGGTCGCGAATTACTGAATCGCGTGGACCTTGAGCGAGGTTATTAGGCAATGCAATCGCGGCGCGGTCCATTGGCGCTCGCCGGCACGGTAGACGCCACGCAGAACAGTATTGCGAATCAATCCCCCGCCGTGGCTTTCGGCGAAGTGTAACCCTGGCGGGCTATGACGATCACTTTCTTCATCTTTCCTTTTTTGTCCGGCTGCATCATCGGATTGCCCTGTTCGTCCACAATCTCCAGCTTGAGCTTGTGATATTTTCCGTCGGGAGAAGTGGAGGGCGTGAACCCCAGCGTGTACTGGCTCCTCAGAAATGTCGCAACGGTGTTAAAAATCCCGTTCATTTCGCCCTGGAACCTCGGGAACCAGGCATATCCGCCGGTCATCTCGGCAAATGTATTGAGTTGATTTTTGGCCTGGAGATAACCGATGCTATCTCCACCTCGGGGGTTTCGCACATCCCTCTCTTCCGCCATGCCGACGGAGAAAATCGGCACGTCGGTTTCCTTAACCCGCCTGAGCGTTTGGTCCAGTGTATGCTTGCTAAAAGTATCGAACCCGCTTGCCAGCAAGAGAATAGATTTCTTTCCTTTCACGTCGCGAAGTTCGTCTAGCGTCTCGAGCAATGCATCGAACAAATTTGCCTCGTGGAAATTCGGGAAGTACAGACCCGCCACGGCCTGCGCCACTTCCTGTTTGTTGCGTGTGAAGTCCACCAAAACGTGTGTTTGCAGGTCGAAGGTCTTCAGCGCGACGTAATCTTTATCATTCAGGTGGCCGAGGAAATTGTAGCCCCAACTCTTCGCTTCGTACGCATACCACTCGCCCCCCAGTTGGCTGAATTCCAGTAAAATGACGATCGTGATAGGCGCCTCGCTGGGAGCGAAGTTCGAGATTTGTTGCGGCTGGTTATTATCGAGAACTCGAAAATTCTCTTTTTTAAGGTTCGTCAGTATGCCCCCGTCCTGATCCGTCACCACCGCGTCGATATTCACGACGTTCGACTCCACGGCGATGGATGTTTGAGGAGCGGGAGCCTGCCCCGCATGCTGCGGCTGTTGCTGTCCCGTGGGCGGATTGGGCGGAGCTGGTTGCTGCGTCGGCGCGGGTTTTTGCGGTCCCTCCTGCTGTTTGGCCCGGGCAGTCAGAGCGCCAGGAGGTATGCCCAAAGCTGTCAGCAGAATTCCCACAAGAGCCGCGCGAACCCACATCTTCGAATTCATATATTTCCTCTCCCCGCTTTGATGCTGCCGGAGCCGTTTGTGGATGGTCTATTGCCATTCAGAAAACGCCGCGCTCCAAGCGCCCGGTTACATTGTGACGCCATGATAATATAAGTCGCTTTTCCACTTATCGATGTAATTCAAAAGTAATTGGGAGACTCGAAAGAATGGCGCGTCCGAACCTTCGAATTTTTGCCTTGGCAGTCTGCGGCATCCTTTTCTCCGCCACACACACTGGCGCACAGGGTTTAAGGGAACAGTCGTCGCAACCAGCGACCCCCAGCGCCGACCTCTCGAGAATTCAAGGCGAAGCCATCATCTGGCTCCAGGATCTAATCCGCATAAACACCACAAATCCGCCGGGCAACGAAATTGTGGCCGCAAAATACATCGCTGACATCCTAAAGAGAGAAGGAATTCCTTCGGAGATTTTCGAGAGCACCCCGGGTCGGGGGTTCCTGGTCGCGCGCCTTTCCGCTACGGCGGTCCCGGATCCTTCCCGCGCGTTGCTGCTGCTGGGCCACCTTGATGTGGTTGGCGTGGATAAGACCAAATGGTCTGTCGACCCCTTCGCCGCCGTTATGAAGGATGGCTACCTTTACGGCCGTGGCTCCATTGACGACAAAGGAATGACGGTTGCCAATCTTGCCGTGCTCGTCGCATTGAAGCGCTCTTCGGCGCACTTGAACCGCGATGTGATTCTGCTCGCCGAAGGCGACGAAGAAGCGGGGGGCGAGTTCGGAATGAAATTCGCCGTCGAAAAACATTGGGACAAAATCGCGGCCGGTTTCGCGCTTAACGAAGGCGGCCACACCGTTCTGAAGAATGGAAAAGTTCAATATGTCGGCGTGCAAGCCACCGAGAAAGTCGCCGTAAACGTGGATGTAATCGCGACCGGAACTTCGGGCCATGCCTCGATCCCGCGCAAGGATAATCCTGTCACGCACCTCGCCGCGGCGATCGGCAAGATTGGAACGTACGAAGCCCCAGTGCAGTTCAATTCCGTCACGCGCGGTTATTTTGAAGGAATCGCTCCCTTGGAGGATGAAGAGACCGGCAAGTGGCTGCAAGCGCTCGAAAGCCCGGACCGCGCTGATCATGCAGCTCGATGGGTTTCCAACACGAATCCTATCTGGAACGCGATGCTGCGCGACACGGCCACTCCCACGATGCTTCAGGCCGGCATACGGCAAAATGTGGTGCCCTCTGAAGCGCGCGGCGTCCTGAATATTCGCCTGCTTCCCGGCAACCAACTCGACCCGCTCATTAGCAAGCTGAAACAACTGGTGAACGATCCACAGATTCGCTTTGAAACACAACCGAATGGCGGAGAAGCCGCGCCATCTTCATCGTTGGAGACTGATCTGTACGCTACGATAAAGACCGTAAGCGCCCAGGAATTTGCCGGTGCGCCCGTGGTTCCGTATATGTCCACCGGCGCCACCGATTCAGCGCGCCTGCGCATGCGCAACGTGCAAGCCTATGGGCTCGATCCTTTTCCGCTTACCGAAGACGACTTGATGCGCATGCACGCGGACGACGAACGCATTCCTATCGATTCCTTCCGCAAGGGAATTCAGTTTTACTATGCGGTTGTCAGTGCCTTTGCCGTGGCCAAATGATCGTGCCCAACCTTCGTAGGGCCAAAATCGTCTGCACTTTAGGACCCGCAAGCTCCACTCAAAAAATGATTGACGAGCTGTTGCACGCTGGCATGGACGTTGCTCGGCTGAATTTTTCACACGGCACCCCGGAGGACAAAGTTCGGCTGGCGATCTGCGTGCGTCGCGCCTCCGCGCGTTACAGCAAGCCCGTCGCGATTCTGGCCGACTTGCAGGGCCCGAAAATCCGCACGGGCGCGCTCGCACAGGGCAAGCCGGTGCACTTGAACTTCGGCCAGCGTTTCGTGATCACCACAAAGAACGTGATCGGCACCGAGCAGGGTGTCAGCACAACCTTTCGCGCTTTGCCGGAGTCGGTTCGCAAGGGCGACCGCGTTCTCTTGAACGACGGCGAAATCGCTCTCCGCGTTGTCTCTACCCGCGGGCAAGAAGTTGTCTGCCAGGTCGAAAACGGCGGGGAACTGGGCGAACACAAGGGCATCAATCTTCCTGGTGTGAAACTGAAAATTCCTTCGCTCACTCCCAAGGACCGCCGCGACCTGAACTTTGCGCTGCAAATGGGCGCGGATTACGTTGCGCTGAGCTTCGTTCGAACGGCCGCGGACGTGCGAGCCGGAAAGGCCGCCATCGCCCGCGACGGAAAAGATACGCCCGTTATCGCCAAGCTCGAAAAACCCGAAGCCATCGACAACCTGGAAGAAATTCTTGCGGTCGCCGACGGCGTGATGGTCGCGCGTGGAGACCTGGGCGTGGAAATGAGCCCGGAAAAAGTTCCTGTCGTGCAAAAGCGCATCATTTCCAGCGCCCGCGATGCGCTCGTTCCGGTGATCACGGCCACCCAAATGCTCGATTCCATGCAGAAAAATCCCCGGCCCACGCGAGCCGAAGCCTCTGATGTCGCCAACGCAATTTTCGACGGCAGCGATGCGCTGATGCTTTCCGGCGAGACGGCTGCAGGAAGCTATCCTCTTGAATCTGTGGCCATGATGGACCGCATCATTCGCGAAGCGGAAGCCAGCGTCACCTCCCTCGCGCGTCCGGCGCGCTCCGGCGATTTGTTGATCAGCGAAGCCATAGCCGAAGCAATCTGCCACGCTGCCGAAGAATTGCACATGAAGATAATCGCGGTTTTCACGGAATCGGGATCTTCCGCGCGACTCGTTTCAAAGTATCGTCCGCGCGCGCCCATCGTTGCGTTTTCGCCGGTGCAGGAAGCGCGCCGCCGCCTGAGCCTGCTCTGGGGCGTGCTGCCCCGCACCATCGCGCGCGTTCATGACATCGACCAACTTGCGAAGGCTGCGGAAGCCCGGTTAACGGAGGAGCGCTTGGTAAAACGCGGCGACATCGTAGGTGTGATCGCCGGCACACCGCTCGGCACTACCGGCTCGACCAATTTGATGCGGTTGATTCGTATCGGCGGGTAGCGTGGCCCCAACGGGTGTGGATTTAGAAGAGCAGATTCTTCGTCGCCTTGTTCCTCAGGATGACGACTCTTTCCGGATCGTCAATTCACCCAATTATCGGGATTTGACGGCGGCTTCTCGTTGTGGTCGCGGACGTACACTTCAAATTTCTTGCGCAGCCGCCGGCGTTTCCAATCCGTAAAAAAATTCCTGTAGTTATAAAGGTAAGAGCCGCGCCGCAAGTAAATGTAGCCCACCAACATCCCGCCAAGATGGCAAACGTGGCTCACGCCGTCACCGGTTGAACCAATCGTGCTGAAAAATTCGATGGCTCCCATCACGATCACAAAAATTCGCATGGACACCGTCACCGGCAACGGAAACACCCACACTTGACGGTGCGGCATCACGATCGCTACCGCGAGTAACACGCCGTAGATCGCTCCGGAAGCTCCAATCGTGGGCACCAATGCCGTGCCGCGGCCGTGCGGATCCAACAGCAGCTTTACGATGATGTCAACAATCCCCGCGCCAACTCCACACACGAAAAAATAAATATAGAACTTTCGCGCGCCCCAGGTGTGCTCCAGGTCCGCGCCGAACATCGCTAAATAGAGCAGGTTGAAAAGAATGTGAAGGACACCGCCGTGAAGGAAAATATAAGTGAACGGCTGCCAGATGCGAAAACCGTACACGGCAGCATAGGGACTCAGTCCGAACCAATCAACCCAAAATCTCTCCCCCGCCCCGTGAAAGAGCAGCCCGGAAATTGTTTGCAGGAAGAAAACTGAGATGCAGGCAATGCAAATCGTCTTGATGGCACGCGGAAAGTAGCCGCTCAGGTCAAACCGATGCCCGTAACCGCGCGAAAAGGACGGCACGCAATAAGTGTAAAGGCTGTGCGTATCGGAGTCAAAGAACAGAAGGAGTGAGCTTTCGATGGCCAAGCTTCTGGCGCGCCCGCGCGAGCCCGACCTGGAATAGCCTAGATTCGCCCGTCGTTACAGTTGAACTCGTTAACCACTTCGTTTGTAAAGGCTAGTGTAAGTTCGCCTGAACACCCTACTCCGGACAGGCGATTTATGAGGATCTGGGGTTCGTCACGATGCAGATATTCCCATTGAGACTCTCTTCCTGTGAACACGAGCCAAAGCCGTTTCGGATGTGCATTGAGAATCGCGTTGTCGAAGTCCTCGCGGTATTGGAGTTCGTCAGGTACGAAATAATCCTGGCTGTTTCGCGTGCAGCATGGATATCCAGTGTGGCCGTAAGTTAATCCGGCGGGTTGCCAACCCAACATACGAAGATAGAGCCTGGAGGTTTCCGAAGCAGAGGCGTGTACGTAGACTAAGTCGCCCGGGACCACATGCGACTTCAGATAGAGAATAGCTCCTTCGGCATCCTCCTGATGATATTCGAGCCATCGCAGAGGCATGATCGAATGAAGAAATATAAACACTAGACCTAACACGGACAAAGTGCCCAATAAAGGCTTTCTATATCGGAACGGAATGAAGGGGCTCACAAATTCGTGGCAAATAGCCTCTATGGCAAGGGTGAGTCCGATAATCACGCAGGGGAGGACGCACAATGTGAGCACGCGCGAATGGAGCGGGTATATATGCATTAAATTGAGGACCAATAGAATGAGAATTGGGACTACGCACAATGCGCCGATGTAGATGTACTTAGGGCGTCTCAAAATAGCGCCAAATGCGAACCCGAATATCGCGATTGCCGCAATTGATAAAACCCCTGAAAGCCAGCGGGCCGGGGAATCGCTATCCGGAAGCCAGTGCCTCGGCAAAACGCTGAATAAGAACAGCCCGCCAACTTCGCGTACATAGAAGAGCATTGTTTGAAAAATGGAATTCGGGGGAAAATGGAGTTGCCAATAAAGCTTCAGATTTGGGGAACTGTTGGGTCGAATAAAGAGTATGTAATTCATTCCGGAAATGGCCAAAACCATTACCACGAATGTCGTGATCCTGGACCACCTGGTTTTCCGCGTCTGTCGACTATCGCTTGTGTGTGGCCTCGGTTTGTAGAGCGCGATTAGAGCAAGAGGAATGAAGATCACGGTTGTGTAGGACAAACCCAAAGCTGCAGCAAAACTGCCCAACAACCAATACCATTGCCGATCGCCACTGCGGCGCCAATAATTGCATATCACCAAAAGGACGAGCACTGCCGCCGCCAAGTCACTGCTGAACTGTTTCAATTCTGTCGATTCGACGATCGCTACGGGTGAAACGGCTAAGATTGCCGTGGACAGCAACGCATACGGCGGCTCGAAAATGCGGCAGCTCAGCTCCGCGAAGAGCAAAAGAGCCACAATGCCGAACACAAAAGGCACGGCGCGTAAAGTGTAATTGCTCAAACCAAAGACTTTCACGGTGTATCGAACCAACATCAAGAAAAGAGGAGGACTCGTTTGCAGCCACCCATCGTAATAAAACATTCGATGAAGTGTGTCGGACAACACTGAGTTTGCGACCCACGATTCGTCAGTCCATAGACTACGGTTGAAGTCATGCAATCGGGGCAGCAGGCCGGCTAAGAATACGACCGCGAAACAAAATAGCATTCGTGGGCTGCTTGCGAGGAGGAAGGATCTCTTGGTGATTCGCCGCGCCAGGATGCTAACTTCTTCTGCCATTTCGGTTCTCTTCTGAATACCATGAACTACGCCGCAATTTACTATTTATAAAATTTTACGATTTGGCACCTAGATCGAGCATCATATGCTTCTTCTGCTCTCGGCACAACGAATTTGCCTCCCGAGCAGGCCACGCAGATGGGTGCGACCGAAGGCCATTTGTAAGTCTGCGAGTTAGTTAGAATTTCCTCTGGAATCTTTGTACTTGGTTTTTACATCACACCCGCTATATTTAGTTCGGAGATTTTCACCCAGCGGGTTCGTCGGAGCGATATCGATTGAAAAGAGAATAGGCGAGATCAGTAAGAACCTACATTGCATGCGGAGACCGCCGCATGTACATTACGACTCGGCGTCTGGTGAAAAGGAACCACCAGTTAAAACGTCTTGGAGCCGACTTCGCGCCGAGAATGCGCCACGTTCCATTTTCTTTGCCACGCCGCTTGCGAAATTCATTGAGTGAAAGGAAAACCGTGCTACGACTAAAGCTTCGCGCTACCGTTCTCTGTCTTCTTGCCGCTCTACTTGTGGCTTCTTCTGCTACGGCTCAAACTAAGCTTCTTCGCTTTCCTGATATTCACGGTGACAAAGTTGTTTTCACTTACGCCGGCGACCTCTGGCTCGCTTCTACGTCCGGTGGATTGGCCACACGCCTCACCGCCCATCCCGGTGTCGAGCTCTTTGCCAAATTTTCCCCCGATGGCAAATGGATCGCTTTCACCGGCCAATACGACGGCGACGAGCAGGTGTACGTAATCCCCGTCACCGGTGGCGTCCCCAAGCAGCTCACTTTTTATCCCGCGCGCGGCCCGCTGACTCCGCGCTGGGGCTACGACAATCAGGTTTACGGCTGGACTCCCGACGGCAAGTCGGTCGTCTTCCGTTCGCTGCGCGAATATTTTGACCTTGGAGACTCCCGCCTATACACCGTTTCGATGGATGGCGGCCTGCCGCAGGCTCTCCCCATGCCGAAATCCGGCGCGGGCGATTTTTCTCCAAACGGTTCCGAAGTTGTCTATTCGCCTCTCTTCCGCGATTTCCGCACGTGGAAACGCTATTCCGGAGGCTGGGCCCAGCAATTGTATATTTACGACCTCAAATCAGACGCGCAGGAAAAAATCACCGAAGATGTCCGCGCTCATCGCGATCCGATGTGGGTCGGGGACAAAATCTATTATTCCTCCGACAAGGACGACACCCTCAATCTTTACTCCTACGACCCCAAGACAAAAGCCACTGAGGAGCTCACTCACAGCACGAAATGGGACGTTCGCTGGCCCAGCACCGATCATAAAGACCGGATCGTTTACGAAATGGATGGCGAGCTGAACATTTTCGATATCGCCTCCGCTAAATCCACGCCTATTTCCATCCAGGTTCCCACCGACGCTCTGGCCATGCGCCCTTCCCGCGTTTCCGCGGCCAATCAAATCGAGTGGACTGAATTGAGCCCGAAAGGAGAACGCGCTCTGTTCGTCGCTCGCGGCGATGTTTTTACCGCACCTATCGAAAAAGGCGCCACGCGCAATCTCACCAACTCATCGAATGCACACGACAAGTTCGCCCAATGGTCGCCTGACGGTTCAAAAATTGCCTTCGTTTCTGACATGGATGGCGAAGACGAACTTTACCTCATCAACCAGGACGGTTCGGGCAAGCCGGAGGAATTGACTCACGGTTTCCACGCCATGCTCTATCAACCCAGTTGGGCGCCGGACGGCAAACGCATCGCGTTCGGCGACAAAGACGGAAAACTTTACGTTTTGACTCTCGAAGACAAGAAGGTCTCTCAAATCGCACAGAATCCCCGCGGACGCATTCCCGCGTATCCATGGTCGGCGGACGGCGGCCATATCGCTTTCATCATGGGTGAACCGAGCGGCTTCTCCTGCGTTTATGTGTGGAGTGTGGGCGACGGTCAAGTCCATCGCGTCACCGACCCGCTTTACGATTCCGGCGATCCTGCCTGGGATCCCGAAGGAAACTATCTCTATTTCATCGGGACTCGCGAATACGCTCCGCAATTGAGCCGCATCGAATTCAACTACGCCACCAATCGCGGCAATTCTCTTCTTGCTCTCACTCTTCGCAAGGACGGGAAAAATCCTTTCCCGCCGGAAAGTGATGAAGTCACCATCACCAAGCCGGGCGAGGAGTCTTCTGACAAAGACAAGACCGCCGAAAAAGCCGGCGAGAAAATCGAAGACAAAAAAGATGGCAAGAAAGATGGCAAGAAGGAAGACGACAAAAAAGAAGAGAAAAAAAAGGAATACATCCGCATCGATTTCGACGGCCTCGCCGATCGCGTCACTCGTGTCCCCGTTGATGCCGACAACTTCAACGGTCTGGTGATCACTAAGGACTATCTGGTCTACGCGCGCTCTGGCGCTCCCTTTTACGGTCGAGATTCCTTCCCGCCTTCCTCGCTCGTTCTCTTCGCCTTCAAAGATCGCAAGGAAACCACTCTAGTCGACAAGATCGATGGCTTCGACGTTTCTCAGGATGGCAAGAAAGTCTTGGTGCGCGACGGGCGCAGCTTCAAACTCTACGACCTCAAACCCGAAGGCAAATCCGGCGCCAAGAATGTTTCCACCGACGGCCTCATGGTGGACCGCGTTCCGCAGCAGGAGTGGGTTGAAATCTTCAATGAAGTTGTGCGACGTTACCGCGATTTCTTCTACGTCCAAAATATGAACGGCTACGATTGGGACGCCCTGCGCGACCAGTATCGCCCTCTTGTTGATTACGTCGCTCACCGTTCCGATCTCAACTACGTCATCGGTGAGATGATCGCGGAACTCAGCGTCTCCCACGCTTACATCGCCGGCGGCGATTTTGAAATCCCTCAACGCCCCCAAGTGGCCCTCCCCGGCGCTCGCATTGAATTGGACGCAGCCGCTGGCCGTTACCGCATCGTCAAAATTTACAAAGGCCAAAATGAGGAGGAGATTTATCGCTCTCCGCTCACCGAAGTTGGCGTCGACGTCACGGAAGGCGACTACATCCTGGCCATAGACGGCCGCGATCTCACCGCCAAGGACAATCCATACCAGTTCTTGCGCGACAAGGCCAACCGTCCCGTCCAGCTCACCATCAACTCCAAGCCCACCATGGATGGTTCGCGAACTATTTCGTATCGTCCCATCACCAGCGAAACCAATCTCATCTATCTCGACTGGGTCACCCATAATCGCGACGCCGTATCGGCCGCGACAGGCGGGAAGGTCGGTTATATCCACATCCCTGACATGGGCGCCGACGGCATCCGTGAATTCATCAAATATTTTTATCCGCAGATTCGCAAACAGGCTTTGATCGTCGATGTTCGCGGCAATGGCGGCGGCAACGTTTCTCAGATGCTCATCGAGCGCCTGAAACGCGATTTGCTCGGCACCGATTTCGATCGCGTTGACCAGCAGACCAACACTTACCCCAGCACAGTGTTCTATGGCCCGAAGGTTTGTCTGATCAACGAAACTTCCGCTTCCGACGGCGACATTTTTCCTTACATGTTTCGCCAGGCGGGTCTCGGCCCTCTCATCGGCAAACGCACTTGGGGCGGCGTCGTCGGCATCAGCGGCCGTGGCCCGCTTCTCGACGGCGGCCAGGTTTTCGTCCCGGAATTCGCCACCGCCAGCGTTGCCGGCCAGTACGTCATCGAAGGCCACGGCGTCGATCCCGACATCATCGTAGAAAACGATCCCGCCTCGGTGATCGCAGGCAAGGACCCGCAGCTTGAACGCGGAATCGCGGAAGTAATGAAGGCGCTGGAAGCCAATCCTAAAAACCTTCCGTCGCGCCCACCCGACCCCAACAAGGCGCCCAAGCGCTAATCGCCGGTGTGAACGGAGCGCTCCTCGCGCGGGGACTCTATGTTTTATTCAGCTTCTTGCGCGCGAAGTAGAAGAGCGAAGCCGCCAGAAGAATGAACATAAAAAGCCCGAAGAGGTTGCTGGTAGCCAGCGACCCAAGAATCTTCGGACCAAATGCAAACAGATCCGGCCGCCACGGCAAACGGAAAGTAGCGACAACCCAGTGCGGCACGTGCGTTGAAATTTCCGGGTCCTGTAGAAGATTGATCACGATGCCAAGCAATCCAAACACTCCCCCCGCGGCAATCAACCCGCTCGAATAAAGCGCCCCAGGGCTGGCCTCGCCCTCTTCAGTTTTCTTCGACGAAGCTTCCACCAGCCATCTCACCAGCCCGCCCGCAAACATCGTCGCCGTAGTTCCAATCGAAAGATAAGCGCCCACCGCAAACGCGAGCGACCGCACGCCCAGAATTTCCACCGCCAGCACCAGCGCGACGCCCATCAACACCAGCCGCCACGGAAGCCGCTGCGTCAGAATGCCGTTGATCACCGTCGCCATCAGACGCGCTTGTGGCGCGGGAGCTTTGTCCCCGCCGATGCCTTGCACCCACTGAATCTCGATTTCCTTCGTCGCCGGATCATAGAGATATTCACCGTCGGCAATCTGCGCCGACCCCAGCGCGTTGATCAAAACGTAATTCTTCCCCTGATACGTGATCGAATTTCTCTCCACTTTCACGCCCGTAGCCAGAGCTTCCACGTTCACCGGAATCCGCGTCGGCACGTATTTCTGCAGCCCCGTGTTCATCAGATTCAACGTGGCCCCAATCGCGATCGTCGAAACGGTCACGCCGATCAGCAAAGCCATCTGCTGCCGAAATGGCGTCGACCCCACCAGGTAGCCCGTTTTCAGATCCTGCGAAGTAGCTCCCGCAATCGCCGCAGCCGTGCACACCACGCCTCCAATCACCAGCGCAAGCACCGCATAATTCGGCGCCGTCCACCCCGCCACCAAAAAGATCGCGCAGGTCGCCATCAGCGTGGCAATGCTCATCCCGCTCACCGGATTCGACGAATTTCCCAACAGTCCGCTGATCCGCGAAGCCACCGTCACAAACAAAAATCCAAAAACCACCACGAAAAGCCCCGCCAGCAGATTCTGATACCAAGTCGTGCTCGCGCCTTTGATCGGATCAAACGTCAGCATCACCCACATCATCACCACGATCACAAACGACCCCACCAGCACCGTGCGAATCGACACGTCCCGGTCCAACCGGTTCTTCCCCTCCGTCTCCATCGCTCCTTGCGCTCGAACATCTTTCATTCCCGCGCGCAGCGCCGAAATAATCGTCGGCAGCGTCCGCAGCAGCGTAATCAGTCCCGCCGCCGCCACCGCCCCCGCCCCCATCGGGCGAATGTATTGCCGCCACATGTCGTCCGGCGTCATCAGCGGAATCGGAATCGTGGAGGGGTAAATCGGCTTGTTCCCCGCAAGCTGCCCGAAAAATTGAATCGCGGGCATCACCAGCAGCCAGGAAATCACTCCGCCCGCAAACAGAATGCCCGAAACTTTCGCTCCGATGATGTAACCCACTCCCAGGTATTCGGAAGTAATCGTCGCTCGAAATGACGCGCCCGGAAACCAGTGCGGCCGCGCTTCCGGCTGCGAGTTCCACGCCTGAATCGTGTTCATGAAAAAAGTGTAAGCGCCTCCCAGCCCCAATCCCCAGAAGACGCGTCCCGCGAACGACCCGCCGCGCTCGCCCGCCACTAGCACGTCCGCGCACGCCGTGCCTTCCGGAAACGTCAGGTTGCCATGCTCTTTCACGATCAGTTGCCGCCGCAGCGGAATCATGAACAGCACGCCCAGCCATCCGCCCAGCAGCGCCAGCGGAAAAATCCGCCAGAACGTGAATTCCGTGCCAAACCCCAAAAAGATCAGCGCCGGAATCGTGAACATCACTCCCGCTGCCAGCGACTCTCCCGCCGACCCGGTCGTCTGCACGATGTTGTTTTCCAGAATCGTCGAGCGCCCAAACGCCCGCAAAATGCTGATCGAAAGCACCGCAATCGGAATCGAAGCCGAAACCGTAAGCCCGGCGCGAAGCCCCACATAAACCGTCACCGCCCCAAAGAGCAGCCCGAACAGCGCGCCGAGGACCACCGCGCGCAACGTAAACTCTGCGATGCTCTCGTTCGCCGCGATATAAGGATGAAATTCGTCCGCCGGCGCCGTCGAACTCCACTTTTTCGTCGCCACTCACCACCTCCCGAGCCTTTTAGCCTCGTGCCACTGTCCTACGCTCTTCCGCCGCCGCCCAATTCCGCCCCGGCCAATTTTGCCGCCGCGAAGCGGGCAAGGTAGCACCAGACGCACACCCAAGCAAGCCGGATTACCGCCTTAAAGATCCTAGCAAGTGTCGGCCCGACCTACCCCGCTTGCCTTTGTTGGGGGGACGGCTGCACCGCTTGGCGCCTCAGAAGCGGCATGAACGAGGGCGATCTTTCGAACTTCGTTACTGAAGCGGCAACCATGCCTGGCATTCCGACACATTCACCGGCGAATTGAGGGGAGCACCTGTCTTGAAACGAATCACGCCGTCAGAGGTCGAACAGAAGCTTCTCCCTCCCGTGTCGCTTGCGATGGGAGTGCCAACTACCACAAATTCGTTGCACCATTTTTGTTTGCAAACAGCCGTAAGGTTGAAGCGGAATCCAGACTTCGTACACCATGCGCCCGCAGTACAGCTTGCGTCCCCTAGAGTAGTGTCAATAAGCCTCGCGTGATCGGCTGAAGGGGCGTTCGATTTATCGGGATCTGTGCCGAGCGAGGCCAAATCTCGCGCGAAGCCCCTCTGCGGATAACCAGCCGCATAAGCAATCTGGGCAACCTCAACCGTGCGGATCGTGCCGACCGCGCTCGCTTCGTTGGCGGCGCTTCTCGCCCGCAGCAGATTGGGAATAGCGATTGCGGCCACCACCAAAACTGCACCGGTATCAAAGACGGCGCTCGTACTCGCTCCGCGAATTGCCGTTTCCTCACCATAAACGCAAATCACGGCGGGTGTAGTTCTTCCGGCCAACTGCGCAATAATTGGCGCCATCTCTGGCCCTGCCTGCCGCAGATTCATCGCCGTCATTGCGATCGGATCCTGATATATCAGTGCGGAAGCTCCCGGTGGGCGCCCTGGCGGAAGTGACGCCAGAAACTTCTTGGACTTACTCAATGACTCACCGGTCCTGTGCAGTCGAACTGCGTCCGCGACCGTTTCCTGGCTCGAAGCCATAATTAAATAGCCATCTACAAACGCGTACCCGATTTCGAAGGGAGCCTTCGCGGAAGGAATCCGGACAGTGTAGTAGGCGATTCCGCCATCTTCGACTTTCTCCGCCGTCAAATGTCCTGCCACAAGCAAGGTGTTCAACGTTTGCTGCAAACGCTGGGCATCGTTCACTTGGAGCATCGCCTTCCACACGGGTTTCGGCGGAGCGGCATCGTCCAGCTCCACCGCGATTTCTCCTCCGAGGAGGCGGAGCACATCTTCCTTGAGACTGAGATTCAACAGCTTTTCGAATTGAGCGATCGTCGCGAATGGACCGGCATTCGAACCGCCGGCGAGCTCCTTAACATCATCAAATATCTGTGCCGGGTTTGTGAGCATCACGGCGGCTGCCATCATCGCTTTGGGCGATACAAAATCAAGACTGCCCAGGGCCGATGTAGGCGCTAGCCAGGCTGCCACACCATGCCGCGGACCGGTGAAGCTCAATTCCGTTTGGCTCACGGCCTGTCCCGCTACACTCTTGTGCTCCCAAACCACGTACTTCGTATCGGCAAATCCGGTGCGCTGGAATGTCATCTGCTCCTGCTTAGTGCCGGTTGGAACTTGGCTCAGGATCTTGTGGAGATCGATGGCTCCCAAAACTGTCGCACCACCTTGATACGACTGCACGCCCCGTCGTCCGAATGGAGTCAAGACAAACTGTCGGCTGCCGCTATCCAGATGCGTGCTGAAACTGCGCACTGCAGCCAAATCGGTTCCCACAACCACAAAATCAGGACGCACCAGCACGACGAATTCCTGTGCCGCGCGATCCTCCGTAGTGGTTAGCTCCTGCTGGTCAAATATGCGTACAGCCGGCTTCGATTTGTCTCCAAGTTCATTCAGCCTCTGCTCAAGTAGTTTTCTCAGTCCTGGTTTCCGAATCTCCGCAACAAATAGCCCACTGGCGTTCCGTCCGTCCATCGCACCCGACACCACAATCTCATCTCCGAGATACTGCGAGATTTGATAGATCTTCTCTAAAGAATCCAGCACGCTCGGCCCGGATGTGGCCAACTGGCTGTGCTGCCACCAATCGCGAAGTACCGGGCTCTCCTGCAGCTCTTGGCGGAAAATATTCAGCGCCTGATGCTCGGTCTCGCCATAGTTTGAAAACGCGGCATACATCACCGTAGATTCCGGCAGGAGCGGCAATAGACGGCTCTCGCTGCGCGCCGGCGGAAACTGGAGGTTGTGCTGGAACTTCTCGAGCAACCGGCCGAACTCTGCCAGCAAACCGGGATACTTATTCAAATCCTGAAAACCTGGAACGTCAGTTGGTTGGCCTGCCGGCGTCGCCTGAGCAGCACAAGCCGCGGCAACCAGAAAGATCACGGCGATGGCTGCCGTGCACTTGATGAAATAACAGGGACCTTTCCAGCGAGTTCGCGCGTACTCCATGTGCTTCGGCCCCCTAACTGGAAAGACAGGATAGACCGCTCGCCACATTTCTGCTACCAAACACTATCGGCGATGGTGCTGTCGAGTGGCTGGTCTTTTCGTCTTAACGAGTTCTCGGAGCTTACTGTCTCTGGTAGGTGACCACTTGTTGAGCATTGCCGATCAGAACTGAAGAGTTCCTTTCGTGCCGTGAACTTCTTCCCAACCGCCGACGACGCCGTCGCAACATAGAGCGTTCCGTCGGAAGAAGCAACGCCTGGAGCTTTGGTGCGAGTCGAAAGAGTCATGGTTGCGTGCCATCAGGGCAAATGCTCACAGCATGCACATCCTTGCATTTCCACTCGTGACTTCCTATCATTGTTGCGATGAAAATTCGGTTTAGGATCGGTGCTGATCAGCGCAACGAGCACGACGGGCCGCAGCCGCCCGAACGCTACAGCTCTGCCGACTCGAGGGCCCGGTTTCTGGACCCCTTTACCCTGCTTGCCCTGACGAAGGAAAGGAACATCTGCGAACGTTTACGACTCAGCCGGGCGCGCCTATTGCAAGCGCAGGCGGTCGCTCCCACACCACTGCTGTCGCGACAGCACCGGGCAAAATCCAGCGCAAAACTCGGCGAAAGTGAGCAATTTTCGGATAAGTCTAACCGAAACTGGCCTAAAAACAGAAGTCATAGAAAACAAACGGTTAAACCTTGTCTAACCGGGGCCAGAATCGCTCATAGTGACTTGCGCCTTTTGCATCCCGGATGGTTCAGCGGGAAGCGCTTCTCGCGCAATTCTGCGTCTCTTCACCTTGCTTGCCCTGACAAAGGATGGGAGCTTTCGCGGAGGGGGATGCTTTCACGGGACCAGCTTTTTGAATCCCGAACGCTTCAACGGGAAGTGCAATTTTCAAGCATTTCTACCCGGATCTGGTCAAAAAGTAGAAGTCACAGAAAACAAACCATTAAACCCCTTCTACCCGGTTCTAGAAATGCACAATGTGTAACTGGATCTCTGCACGATTCTCGCACGCTTTTTGTGCCCGCCGTGGCGCGCGCCGCTTCGTCCTCCGCCAGCCTCTTGGAAGACGTCCGCCGCAGCGGACGTGTGCTATCCTTGCCGGGGAGACAGCCACGAATGGGTTACATCGATCGCATCCAGAGTGATTTGACCGCGGCCATGAAGCAAAAGGACGAGCTGCGACTGAGCGTCCTGCGCATGATGAAGAGCGCGCTCAAACATAAAGAAATCGAAAAGGTGCGCGCGCTCGACGATCTCGAATCGCTGCAAGTTCTCCAAACCCTCGTCAAGCAGCGCCACGAATCCGTCGAGCAGTTCACCAAGGGCGGACGCAACGACCTCGCCGAAAAAGAGGCCAAAGAAATCAAAATTATCGAAACATATTTGCCCGCCGCTCCCTCGGACGAAGAAGTTCATCGCGCCGTCGAAGCCGCCATCGCCGAATCCGGCGCCGATTCGCTGAAACAAATGGGTGCGGTGATCAAAGCCGCACGCGCCCGCCTGGAAGGAAAATCCGTGGACGGCAAAGCCTTGAGCGACCGCGTCCGCGACCGCCTGACCGAGAAATCCACCGGAAAACCCTAATGCCGCTCACGCTCGTGCCGCTGCCCGATTCCATTCCCGTTAAATACACGGAAGAGGAAGCCGAGTACCTCAGCGTCCGCCCGGTAGTCCGCCAGGCTTTCAGCTCCACCGAGCTGGTGGACATGGTCGTCAGCGTAGCCGGCAAAGACCTCGCCCGGGTCCAGAAAATCCTCAGCGCCGGAACGGTCGTCTTTCACTCCTTCCGCTACTGGTGGACCGGATTCGAAGCCGACTCCGTCGCGCTGCGCGAAATCCTGCAAAAATATCCCGACGCCGACCCCTCGCGCGCCTTCCACGCCGAGGATTGCACCGAAGTAATCCTCGAGTCTAGCGGCTCCCCAGCGCGCCACTCGCTGCGAATCCGCCGCGACGAGGCCGGCAAACGCCGCCTGCTGCATCCGCGCAGCTTCTGGGATAATTTGATGAACCTCGCGCGCGATGCCGCTCCCACTTACCGCGAATACTCCTACTCGCAGCGCGGCGACATCTACGTGCTGCTTCTCACCCCGGAGCAAATTGCTCGTCTCGGTCGCGAAGCCGCGCGATCGGCGCCACGCACCCTTCGCGCTGACCTCGCTGTCCTGTCTGCCATCTCCCAAATCGTCTTCGTCTGCCCCCGCCCTGCGTCGCAATCAATCAAGACGATTTAGATGGCATGGCGCGAGTACCATGAATTCACAAAACACACCGTCGAAAAGCTTCGCCGCACTCGATATTCCCTCGACTGGGCCAACATGCCCAACCCCTTCCGCCACTACGAAGGTGTCCCAGTCCTCGACCTGCCGGCCGACCCCCCAGCCCCCCAGATTCCAGCGCTCGAAGTCCTCGAAGGCAGACCAGGGAACACCCTTGCAAAAGATGGCGCCGCATTTCTTTCGCAGCTGCTCTTCTACTCCGCCTCGATCAGCGCGACCAAAAGAGTTCCTTCAACCGGCGGCACCTACGCGCTGCGCGTCAACCCTTCTTCCGGCAATCTGCACCCAACCGAATTCCACTTCTGCACGCGAGGTCTCGTTGACTGGCCCGACGGCCTCTACCATTACCGCCCCTCGTCTCACATGGCCGAGCAGCGCGCGATCGGAGATTTCGTCAGCAAGCTCACTGACACAACGGCCCCTCTCGTCTTTGTTCTCACCAGCATCGCGTGGCGCGAGGCCTGGAAATATCGAGACCGCGCCTATCGGTACTGCTTGCACGACATCGGACACGCCTGGCAGTCGCTAGCGCTCGCCGCGCGAGCCATGGGCTGCGAGAGCTTCGCCCTCGGCCAGTTCTTAGACGACAAAGTGTCGGCGGCCTGTCTCCTAAACGACGACGAGTGGCCCATGCTGCTCGTAACTCTTCGAGGCCAGTCAATTCCTGTTGCGACGCGGGGTCCCGTCGAGACAGTTTTCTTTCGCGGCGAGCCAAACCGCCTTTCGGATGAGCAAGTTCCTTATCCCCGGATCGAACAAATCCACGCCGCGACGAAACTTCTCGCGGGCACCGCAATCTCGCCGGACCCGCCGAAACCAAACGGCCGCGGCGAGATCAAGCTACCTGCTCCAGTTTCCGCAAGCCGCAGCTTCGGCGAAGTTGTTCGCAACCGTCGCTCCGCGCTCGACTTTCGCGGCGGCGAGGAATCGATGTCCGTCGCGCAGCTCGCTACTCTCCTCGCAAGTACGGGAAAACCTCTACTCGCCGATTTCGCCACCCAACGTTTCGTCCAACTGTATCTTTACGTCCACCGCGTGGAAGGTTTGGCGCCGGGCGTTTATCGCTGCTGGCCCGAGCGCGCTGAGCTGGAAAATATCAAGCAGGGAGATCAGCGCCTGGTAGCAGCGGCGCTAAGCTTGGGGCAAGACCTGGCGGGGAACGCTTGTGTGGCGTTTTCCATGATCGGAGATTTCGAAAGCGCCGCCCGCCGTTACGGTGACCGCGGCTATCGATACGCTCATTTCGAAGCCGGCGCTATCGGTCAACGAATGTATCTTGCCGCCGAGGCTCTTGGCCTTCGAGCAACTGGCATCGGCGCCTTCTTCGATGACGAAGTGCACAAATATCTGGGCCTTGCGCCCGAGCAAGGACAAGTCGTGTACCATTTTGCTGTTGGCCACCCTGTGCTAGATCCGCGTCTCGAGGCTTAAAACGAAATGGTCGGTATCTTGGTGCACGGCGACAACCATTTCATCTTGAGCGGGCCAGACCCGGATGAAGCGAGCGCGCTCGCGCTGGCGCGCCATTGGTCCATCATTCAGATCGGCGATCAGAAATCGCTTTCCTTCGAACAATGGCAGATTCGCACGAAAGAGTTTCGAGAAAACCTGGAGTGGGCGGTAATCGTTCCTGGTGACGGAGCGATTTCTCCGGCAGTGTCGCTATTGCTCGCAGAACTGTCCTCCCGCGGCATCGCCGTTCGCAGGCTCGACAGAGGCCTCGAGTAAATCCTCAAATCACTCCCGAAGTCCCGAGCCGGTGTACAATGTCAGCTGTCTGTAGAGCAGTATGATTTAGGCTTCTGTGCAAATCCTGGTAGCTTGAGAATCAAAGCGGAAGACACCCAGTCCTTGCCTCGATCGCATCTGAGAAACCCCCGGCATACGCGCCGGAGTAGTCCGACTTTTATAAAAAAGGAGAACAATCAATGAATCACGAACAGGCAGCATTCGCGACCGGAATGTTTGTACAAGGCCTCGAGAATGAATATACGATCACTCGGAAAGTCCTCGCCGCGGTGCCCGAAGAAAAGAAGGACTTTCGCCCGGACCCGGACGCGCGCACTGCATTTGCGCTCGCTTCTCACATCGCCAGCTCCGATGTTTGGTTCTTGAACGGCATTTTGAAGGGCGAGTTCATCCCCGAAGGCGACAAGAAGTTTCGAAGCGTGGCCGAAATCGTAGCCTATTACGAAAGAGAGTTCCCGGCCGCGCTGGCCAAGGTAAAAGCTCTCTCACCAGACAAGCTTGCCAAGATCATCCCTGCATTCGGGATGTTCGAACTGCCGGCGGCTGCGTACCTCGCGTTTGTCACGAACCACTCCATCCATCATCGCGGACAGCTTGCTACCTATCTTCGGCCGATGGGAGCAAAAGTTCCGAACATCTACGGCGGCAGCTTCGACGAGCCCATGCAAATGCCCGCGGCAGCCCACTAGAATTTTCACCAAAGAATAATGGGGCGAGGCTACCCTCGCCCCGGGCTTTCGCGCGTGGTGTTTGTGCCGGCGGCTGTGGGCACGAATGGTCATCACAAGCCTAGACGGAATTGGGTGGAGGGATAATTACCGGGCGCGGTTGCGACGCGTTGCATGTTTCCATGGACTGAGGACTGTGTAACGCGGCGTTGACGTCGCATTTTCCTTGCTGGCGGCTAAGAGCTTTCTTCGAATTAGCCACCTTACCGCAGATTGTGCGGAACTCTTCGAGACACCGATGGATTCCGCAAGTTCCTGATAGCTGATTTGAACTACCGAGTTTCTGCGCTTCTCCTCAGCGGCGAGCCACAGGTACACCAAGAAGCTGACCGGCTTGCGATCGTGGCCTACCAGGTCGCGCATCAATACATCAGTTACGTAATCGTCGAGGACGGGCATTGCTATACCAGCCGTTAGTATAGGATTTGTTAGCAGATTGCAACCGCCAACTTGCTCAAGTTATGCTCCGGTCCGCAGCCAGGAAATTCAACTCATGATTCAGGAGGTTCAACCATGATTCGTGGACTCAAGTTCGTCAGCATCCCCGTTCGCAACCAGGACGCCTCTCTGAAGTTCTTCACCGAGAAGCTCGGATTTAAAGTCGGCACCGACCAGCCTTTCAATGATAAGCAGCGCTGGATTGAACTCCTGATTCCTGGAGCGGAGACTGGGATTGTGCTTTTCACGCCGGAGGGGCATGAGAATCGCATTGGCGATTTTCAGCCGCTTTCGTTTTGGTCTGACGACGTTTTTGCGACCGCTAAGATTATGAAGTCCAAGGGCGTGGAGTTTGCGGCGGAGCCAAAAAAGGAATCCTGGGGGACGTCGGCGATCTTCCAAGATCCAGACGGCAATAAGTTCGTGCTCTCCAGCAGGTAACGAAAGACGACACGGTCGGAGGCAACGCCTCTTCTTCTTTGTGAATGATCCGGAATGCGAAAGTCTCTCGGAAGCCTGCTTTATTCGGCGCGGGAGAATCAGGCGTTTCCTTGAAGCTCGCCTTCGGAACGCGCGATGACGGCGCAAGCCAGACAATTTCCAATCACGTTTACGGCGGTGCGTGCCATGTCCATCAGCGCATCGATGCCCAGAATGATAAAAATCGGCTCGGTGGGTAGATGAAACATGGACGCGGTGGCTAGCAGCACCACGAGCGTTGCACGAGGAACTCCCGCTACGCCTTTGCTCGTCAACATAAGCGTGAAAACCATGACGAGCTGCTGTCCCCAGGACATATGGATCCCCGCGGCCTGCGCCACAAATATGGATGCAAGCGCCAAATAAACTGAAGATCCGTCCATATTGAAACTGTATCCGGCAGGGATTACGAAGGCCACAATCCTCCGCGGCACGCCGAACGCTTCCATCTCCTCCATCGCGCGCGGGAGAGCCGCTTCGGAAGTGCTGGTCGCAAATGCAATCGTCGCGGGCTCGGATACTGCGCGAAGAAACCGTGCAAGCGGAATCCGCGCCAGTATCGCAATCGGCAGCAGCACCAGCAGCAGGAATGCGATCAGCGCGGCGTATCCCGTCATCAAGAGTCTCGCCAGCGGCAATAACACGCCGATCCCCATGTGGCCCACGGTATAGGCGATGGCCGCGCCAACACCAATCGGCGCGAAATGCATCACGATATTCGTGAAGGAAAACATCGTCGCGCTCAGCGACTCGCAGAACTTCAACATCGGTTCACGCTTCGCTTGCGGGAGTAGCGCCAGCGCGATTCCGAAAAGCAATGCAAACACGGCAACCTGCAGGATTTGGTTTTCGGAAATGGACTTCGCGATATTCTCAGGGAAAATATGCAGGAGAAATTCTTCCCAGCGCATCGGTTCTGCATTCTGGGCTGCGGAAACTCCCGGAGTGATAGACATAGTCAGCCCTTCGCCCGCACGGCTGATATTGATCGCACCCACACCGATAAAAAGTGCCAGTGTCGTTACGACTTCGAAATAGACCAAACTTTTCAATCCGATGCGGCCAACGCTTCGCAGATTGCCGTGGCCAGCTATCCCCGTCACCAGCGTGCCTAGTATTAGCGGAGCAACGATCACCTTAATCAAACGCAGAAAAATGTCGCTTAGCACGCGCAGATGTTCAGCAAGTTGCGGCCGGTCCAATCCAATTTCTCCGCCCAGCAGCATGGAGAAGAAGATCCAATATGTCAGCGAACCCCCGCGCATGCCCGCCGCTGCAATCAAGGCTAGGCCCGCCCAGCGCAGAACGGTGTACCAAACCTGGGGGCCGAGCAAAACCGCCAGGGCCGCACCCAACAAAAACAACAGAACGCCAGCTATGGTAAGCGTTCGCAATGCTCTCGAACGGGGTTCGGGCGCCGAGACATTCGAAACAGGACTACTCATCCTGAATCCTTTTGAGCGTCACCCTCGGGCGCCTCCCGTGAAGAGTTCGTTGCGATTGACGTTATCCAGCAAACGTTGCCGGCCGTTTCGGCCATCTGTTATCGTTGCGAATATGCCATCGATTAAGAATCTGGAATGCTCGCGCTGCAAGTCTCTCGCGTCTGCTGAACGCCCGCAGACCGTGTGCTCCAAGTGCCAAGGTGCGTTTTACGTTCGCTACGATCTTGAGCAGCTTTATGGGCCCGCCGCGCGCGAACTCCTTGTAACCCAGGACCCTGCGTCTCCGTGGTCCGGGATGTGGCGCTATCGCGCCGTGCTCCCGACAGTCGAGCCAGTCACCTTGGGCGAAGGTTGGACGCCGATGCTGCGCGGCCGGCGCCATCCCGGAATTTACCTCAAAGAAGAAGGCGCGAATCCCACTGGCACCTTCAAAGCTCGCGGACTTGCGCTCGCCGTCACTATGGCGCGCCACTACGGCTTGCGCAAACTTGCTGTGCCATCGGCGGGAAACGCAGCCGGCGCGCTAGCCGCTTACGCCGCCGCCGCCGAAATCGAAGCCCACATCTTTATGCCGCGCGACGTCCCCTTCGCCAATTACGTCGAGGCCGTAGCCTACGGCGCAAACGTCACCCTGGTCAACGGCCTAATTTCAGACTGCGGCCGCATGGTCGCGGAGCGAAAGGACAAGGAGGGCTGGTTCGACGTTTCCACGCTTAAGGAGCCTTTCCGCATCGAAGGCAAGAAAACGATGGGTTACGAGCTGGTCGAACAACTTGGCTGGAAATATCCCGATGCTGTGATTTATCCGGCGGGCGGCGGAGTGGGATTGATCGGCATGTGGAAAGCGTTTGGTGAACTGGAAGAGCTCGGCTGGGTCCAATCGGGTAGGCGCCCGCGCATGATCGCCGTGCAATCTTCGGGCTGCGCTCCGGTCGTTCGAGCTTTTGAAAACAAGTCGGTCGCCAGTGAGATGTGGCAGAAAGCGGAAACTTTCGCCGCCGGCTTGCGCGTCCCAAAGGCTTACGGAGATTACATCATGCTCGAAATATTGCGCGAGTCCGCAGGGACGGCCGTCGCCTTGCCCGACGAAGAGATTCTTGCTTCGCTGAAAGACTGGGCTCGTAACGAAGGAATTTTCCTGTCTCCGGAAGGAGCCGCGGCAACCGCCGCATACAAACATCTTATCGCAACCGGTTTTCTGAAGTCCGCAGACCGAGTCGTCGTGTTCAATACCGGCGCAGGCCTGAAATACACAGACGTCGCGGCCCAAGCAATGAATCTGAACCGCCCCGGCTCGGCATGATTCAGCAAAATCGCACACACGCCGTCCACAGCGAAGAAATCTGCGAACGTGTGTTCCCCCGTTTGATCAAATGCAATGACAAAACCAAGGGCCTCCGCCCTCCGGTCATCGCTCCAGAATATCCTTGTAGCTGTTTAGGGCGACTTTCTTCGGCTGGCGATCCAAAATGAAGTCCACCGTCCGTGTGGAATTTCCGATGATCCCCATCTGGCCCAGCCGCACCATGCCATTTCCAAAATCCGCGAATACGGGAACAAACATGGCGAAATGGTCGTCCACTTCGCTCTGCTTAAGTTCCGCGTGCACTTTGACCTTGCCTCCATCGGCCGGCTGCAACTCATACTTGAAACTATACCGGGGCACTTGAGTGCCATAGACCCACTCGTTGAAAAACCAATCGAGGCGCCCATTTTGCTGCAAATCCATCTGCTTGGTCATGTGCTTTTCGGCGATGGCTTTGAACGACTCGGTGGAGGCGGGCGAGTCGTGGTGACTTTCCATGAAGTCGTGCATCATGTCGATGAAAGCTTGGTCTCGATTGTCAGCGGGTCCATGATCGGCGTACATGAGTGACCGTAGCATGAGCAAGACATAGGCGCCCTTGGAATAGGTGTCGCCCTGATACGCCTGCGCAGAGCGCGGTGAGTTGAGCCGCAATCCCAGCCACAGGGGACCGGCGTCATTCGGCGAAACGCCGAAATTATTTTTTTCCAGGATGCGCACTCGCTGACGTTCCCAGAAATCAATGTAGTCCTTCTCCCACTTTTTCCCCACGGCTTGCTGCAGAAACAATCCCGCGGAAAATTCCGCGAAGCCTTCAGAAAGCCAAAGATCGTGATAGGAAGCCCAGCCGACGCCGTGGCCAAACCACTGATGCGCTACCTCGTGTGGTGTGACCTCCTGCACGAATCCGTTGAACTTCGTGTTGATTTGGCCGAACAACATCCACCGCTGGGTCGAGTCGATATATGCGGAAATCGGCAAGTACACCAGGCTGGGCCACGATTGCCCGAAGTTGAAATTGGGCTGCTCGGTGATGTACACGTTGTCATACGGAGCCTTGCCGAAAAAGATCGTACACACCTGCATCTGGGCGCGAGTCTGGTCCAAGGCGTACTTGGTCATCGCCGTTGGCGACATAGCGCCTAAAAACGCGCTGTTTTCATAGGGCTTCAGGCTGTCCGGCAATTCCGTCAAATAGTATCCGGAGATGTTGTAGTGCGTGATGGTGTCGGGATAATCGATTTTTTTGTATTGGCCGTAATTAAAGCCGGCGACGGCCACCGGCACGGGCGTCACCCAGTGGGACACTGCAAAACCGGCTTCGGTGGTCTGTCCCTCGAGCTTGCCGACGCTGATTACCATGTTCGCAGGTGGAACTTTGAAGGTGAGATCGTAGAGCGCCTTTTCACCAAAACCGTTCAGATTCGGATACCAGGACTCGCGCGCGTTGACGTAGTAACTTCCATTGCCTGCGTTGACCAGGACTTTGTCGCCCACATACTCGACGCTGACAGAATGTTCCCGCCCCATCGCCGGGGCTTCGTCGAGGACGACATAGAACGATCCGTCTTCCTTTCTGCTTTCCTGGATGAAATGCAGATCCTGGCCGTTCTGATCGGTGACGCGCGTGACGCGCAGATTAGGAAGCAGCCCGAATTTCAATACCCGTTCGCCGGGGGTCAGCGGTTCAAACGTGATGGTGGCCACGCTCTGCAGATGATCGTTCTTCGCGATTACAGTTTCGATGTTATAGCGCTTAGTGGCAAACAAGCGCTTATCCTCGCGGGAATTTGCGGTATGCGCTTTAAGTTCGGATAACAAATGCTGTGAGTACCAGATGCCGTCGTCCAATTCTCCGCCGTTGCAATTCACGAGCGCCACTTCCTCGGGAGATTCCATTTGCGGAAGCGCGCCCACGCGCACACGGATGAAGAAGCGCAGGTCCTTGTGTGGCGTACCGTGCATGTAGGCGTTGAAAAACGGAGGATGTTTCGGATTGTAGATGGCGGCGAGTAGGTCCGCATCCACGTTATCAATTGTTTCGCCCTGGAGAATAGCCTGGGTGAAACCTTCGGGAATTTCATGGCGGTGGCGGACTTTGTCTTTCCAATGTTGAAAGGCTGCGGCGGCTTCGGGCGGGGTTTCCGTTTTTTCGCCCAGCGCCCCAGCGAATTGCGGGTACTGATTGCCGGTGAAACGAAAGACGACTTCGGTGAAGTCTTCCTCGGCGGTCGGGCTGCCGGTGCGGCGAATCATCTCGCGCGTATCGATGGGATCGAGCGGTTTCAGTGTGAAATGTCCCTGGCCGACGAAAACGGCACCCGTTTCGTATTTGTTGACCAGCGCCAGGAACGTAATCGTTCCGGTTTTCAACTGGAAGGTTCCCACGTCCATGGTCAGTGTGAAATTTTCGCAACGGTAGCTTTCGCCGAGACCAGCGTCGCGGAGCTGGCGGTAAGCCGCATCCGAATTCGCGAACCCCGTGCTTTTTTCGCTGACGTTGATGCGGGTCTGCTGCGCCGCGATCGTCAGCTTAATCGGCAGGTCGGCGGTGCCTTGCAAGTCCACCGTCGTGACCAGATCGTCGAAACCCTCCTTGGCCACCCGTACCGAGTATCTTCCGGGTTTCAGATTGGGCGTTGCGAACTTGCCGAATTCATCGGACGTAAGCACGATCGGCTGCGAGAGCTCACCTCCGGTGATTTCGACACGCGCTCCGGCGACGACTGCGCCGGAAGGATCTTTGACCGTGCCGGAAATCGTATCCGCGCGCAGGTGAGTGGCGAGAGCCAGACAGAGCAGCACCAAAATTGACGCATGGAGTAAGTGAAATCGCCCGAAGCGCCTGGGCATTCTAGAAATGGCTGGTGCGTTGGGCGTGCCATTCGTAAATTGTGTTTTGTCGGGTTGGCTCATGATCCTCTGAGAAAATGGGCCCGGGCTTCTTCTGTCTTACGCCGTGGCTCAGTTAAAAGTGGAGTTCCAACAGTTCGGTAACAGTTGTAGCGAAACGTAGCGCGGGAAGCAATAGGCGGAGTGCCCAAGTATATAATCCGTTTATACCCCACGTATTAACATACGTAGCTTTTTTTAAATGCGCTGACGCTTGCCGCGACAACCAGCGCATTTGACACTACGCGGCCCAGCCGCTACGCTCTTCGCGATGAAAATCGTCGTTGCGGACAAAATCAGCGAGCGCGGAATCGCGCTTCTGCGCGAAACGGGCTGGCAAGTCGTTCTCCCTGAGGCGTCAGCATTGCTCAACGAACTCACCGGCGCTGATGGCCTTATCGTGCGTAGCGCCACACGCGTTACGGCAGAACTTCTCGACAAAGCCGAGTGCCTGCGCGTGATAGGACGCGCCGGAGTTGGCGTGGACAACGTGGACATGGACGCAGCCACACGCCGCGGCGTCCTGGTAATGAATACGCCCGGCGGCAACGCAGTCAGCGTCGCCGAGCATACTTTCGCACTGATGCTTGCGCTCGCGCGCTCCGTTCCGCAGTCCAACGCTGCCATCCACGCGGGCCGCTGGGAAAAATCCTCCACCGGAATGGAATTGCGCGGAAAGACACTGGGACTCGTGGGCCTCGGCCGCGTGGGCACCGAAGTAGCCAGGCGCGGGCGCGCGCTCGAAATGAAAGTGCTGGCCTACGATCCCTACGTCACGCAAGCGGCCGCGCGCGAACTCGACGTCGAGTTAGTCCCGTTCGAAGATCTGCTGCGCCGCTCCGACGTGATCTCGCTGCACACCGCGCTCAGCGCCGCCACAGATGAAATAATCAATGCGGCGGCGTTGGCGCAAATGAAGCGAGGTACGCGCTTGATCAATTGCGCCCGCGGCGAATTGATTGACGAAGCCGCGCTCGCCGAGGCTCTGCGCTCCGGCCATCTCGCGGGTGCGGCGGTGGACACGTTCGCGCAGGAGCCGCCGAAAAATTCTCCGCTCATCGGCTTGCCAAATTTGATCGCCACTCCGCATATCGCCGGCTCCACTGCGGAGGCGCAGGAAGAGGTTGGAACATTAATTGCGCAACAGGTCCGTGACTATCTCGCCGAGGGCCTGATTCGCAACGCAGTAAACATGCCCGCGCTTTCCGCCGAACAGTACCGCCTATTGCGCCCGTATCTCGAACTCGGCGAACGCCTCGGGGCGCTTGTTGCCCAGGCTGCGCCTTCGGCCAGCTTCAGTCACATCCGCATTCGTTACGCAGGAGAGCCAGCCGAGTTGGGTTCGCACGTAATCCGCAGCGCGGTGCTGATCGGTCTGCTGAATTGCGTTCTCGATGAAAAAGTGAATCTTGTAAATGCTTCGCAAGCCGCCGCCGCGCGTGGATTGATTGTGGAAGAAACTACGCGGCGCCGCGAGCGCGGCTTTCCGAATACGCTTGAGGTAATTGCGGCCGATGGCGGTGCCGAACTCACCGTCGAAGGAACCGTGGTCCAAGATGGCTCGCCGCGAATTCTCTCGCTCGATGGAATTCCGCTCGAAGCTCCGCTGGAAGGCACTCTTTTGTTGACTCGGAATCGAGACGTTCCCGGCGTGATCGGCATGATCGGCACCGCGCTCGGGAGTCTCGGTGTGAATATCGCCACGTTTGCGCTCGGCCGTCGCACCCCCGTGCATGGAGCCGAAGCCGTCGCGCTAGTGCGTCTCGATGGCGCGGTCGACTCGTCAATTCTAAAAACTATCCGCGCCATTCCTTCCATCACCGAAGCGCGCTTAATCCGTCTCCCCGAATTGCCAAAAGATCGCACGCAATCGCAGTCGAGCTGATAATACGCGTCAGATCAATGTAATAGCATTCAAGGAAACGCGGCAGGTTGCGGTAGAAGGGGATGCGGGATAAACTCTTTGGCAGTCGGTATTACTTTCGGGGCGTAGCGCAGCCTGGCTAGCGCGCCTGGTTCGGGACCAGGAGGTCGGTGGTTCAAATCCACTCGCCCCGACCACTTTTCCATTTCGAAACGTAGGTCGTAGTTGTCTAGACGTCCACACTCGCGTTATCTGTCCAGTTGAATGAACGCGTCACGGCCTTCTTCCACGACTGGTAAAGTTCTTTCCTGGTTGCTTCCGCCATTTGCGGCGCCCAGGTATGTCCAACATGCCAGTGCATGCGCAATTCCTCGAGATTTTTGAAAAAGCCAACCGCGAGGCCCGCAGCATAGCAAGCGCCTAACGCTGTGGTCTCAGTGATCGCGGGTCGAACCACAGATCGGTTGAGAATATCTGCCTGGAATTGCATCAACAAATTGTTTTCAGTCATGCCACCATCCGCACGAAGCACGTCGAGCTGGATTCCCGAATCCAGAGCCATGGCCTCCACGACTTCACGAGTTTGGAAAGCCGTTGCTTCGAGGACTGCGCGAGCCAAGTGTCCCTTGTTTGCGTAGCGGGTTAAGCCGGCAATCACGCCGCGGGCGCTTGCTTTCCAATAGGGGGCATACAAGCCGGAGAAGGCCGGGACGAAGTAGACGCCGCCGTTGTCCTTCACGGTTCGGGCCAACGTCTCGATGTCCGCACTCTTTTCGATAAGGCCGAGGTTGTCGCGTAGCCATTGCACCAGGGCGCCGGTGATGGCGATGCTGCCCTCAAGCGCATACTGAGGTGCTTCGCTGCCGAGCTTGTAGGCAACTGTCGACAGCAAGCCGCAGCTTGACTGCACAGGATGAGCGCCGGTGTTCATCAGGAGGAAACACCCGGTGCCGTAGGTATTCTTGGCTTCGCCGGGTTGGAAGCAGGTTTGGCCGAAAAGCGCCGCTTGTTGATCGCCGAGTATTCCCGAAATTGGAACATCCTTGATAGCAGGAAGTTCGGCGCGTCCATATACCTCGCTGCTGGAACGAATCTGCGGGAGCATGTTCTTAGGAATTCCGAAGGCGCTGAGTATGTCGTCGTCCCACGCGAGAGTTTCGAGATTAAGCAATTGCGTGCGGCTTGCGTTGGTCACGTCGGTGACGTGGATGCCGCCCTGGGGGCCGCCGGTGAGTTTCCAGACGAGATAGGTGTCTACGTTTCCGAAGAGCACCTCGCCGGCTTCGGCCCGTTCACGCACTCCGGCGACGTTATTAAGAATCCAGCGTATTTTCAGGCCGCTGAAATAAGTCGCGAGCGGAAGGCCGGTTTTCTTGCGGAAGCGGTCTTGGCCGCCGTTAGCCGAAAATTCGGCAACGTCATCTGCAACGCGCGTGTCTTGCCAGACCAAAGCATTGTAAATTGGGTTGCCGGTTAGGCGATTCCACAGGATCGTAGTCTCTCGCTGATTCGCGATTCCGACGGCAGCCAGATCTTCTGGCCGAAGCCCTTTCGCTTCCATCGCCGCGACGATTACTTCTTGTGTTCGGCGCCAGATCTCTTCGGGATCGTGCTCAACCCACCCGGGTTTCGGATAGATTTGCTCGTGCTCCTTCTGCGCTGCAGAAACAATCCTTCCGTTTCTGTCGAACACAATGAAGCGTGTGCTAGTGGTCCCCTGATCGATTGCCCCGACGTAGCCGGCCACAATTACATTCCTCACGAGAGTCTGCAAGCCAACCCAGCCACTCCGGGATGGATCGCACAAATATCGCAGATACTCAATGTTACTCGGGTTCTTCCAGCATGGATTCCGGCCGAACTACTACGACGATGCCGTTTTCTGTGACGGAGTAGCGGGCGCGGTCGGCTTCGAGGTCGTAGCCGATTACCGTACCTTCGGGAAGATTCACGTGGCGGTCGATGATGGCGCGGCGGATGCGGGAGTGGCGGCCGATAATCACGTGGTTGAAGATGATGGAGTCGTCGACCTCGCTGTAGCTATTCACGCGCACATCCAAGCCCAGTACGGATTTCTCTACGCGCCCGCCGGAGACGATCGAACCGGCGCCGACTATGGAATCGAGCGCGACGCCTTTGCGTTCGGGGTCGGCGAAAACAAATTTTGCGGGCGGGTACTGCTGCTGCCAGGTATGGAGCGGCCAGGTTTTGTCATACAAGTTAAAAATGGGCGAGACGGAAACGAGGTCCATGTTGGCTTCGTGATAAGCCTCGACGGTTCCCACGTCGCGCCAATAGGACATGTCCTTTTTATTTTCATCGAGAAAGTTGTAAGCGAAGACGCGATATTTTTCGGTGATGCGCGGAATGATGTCTTTGCCGAAGTCGTGCGAGGAATTGGGATCTTCGGCGTCGGCGATCAGGATGGGCAAGAGAAGTTGCGTGTTGAAAAGATAGACGCCCATTGAGGCGTTTACTTTCCCAGGATGAATGCGAGATTCCTTGGGATGCTCGGGCTTTTCCTCGAAGCCGACGATGCGCCAATCGCTGTCCGTTTCCAGAACGCCGAAACGTTTGCTGGCCTCTTCGCACGTAACTTCTAGAGTGGCCACGGTGACGTCGGCGTGGGCTTGGACGTGCTGCTCTAGCATTTTCTGGTAATTCATTTTGTAGATGTGATCGCCGGAGAGGATAAAGACGTAGTTGGACTGCTCGCTGCCGATAGAATAAATATTTTGGTACACCGCGTCGGCGGTGCCTTGATACCAATGTTGTGAAACGCGCATCTGCGGCGGAAGGACTTCGATGAAATCGCCCAGCCCCATCAAGACGGACCAGCCGCGCCGAACGTGTCGATTAAGGCTGAGCGCTTTGTATTGAGTCAGAACGAAAACGCGGCGCAAGTCGCTATTCAGGCAATTGGAGAGCGTAACATCAATGATGCGATACACGCCGCCGAAAGGGACAGCAGGTTTAGCGCGATCGCGGGTCAGAGGCCACAGGCGTTCACCCTGGCCGCCTGCCAGGAGCACAGCGAGGGCGTTGCGCATCAGAGGGGCCATGGAATGCCTTCTCCAAGAACCTGCAAACCGGAGAAATGTATTCTAGCAGTACCAATGGAGGCAAGCACGTGCTTGGTTTTTTCAAGGTGCGTGCCCGCTGGGCTGGATGCAAGCCCCCTAAAAGCGCCGCTGAGGGTAACTGGAGAGGTATCTACATGGTGATTAAGACCCTTAAGCAATATATATCTTGACTTCGGTGGTAGCCTCCGTTAGAAGAACTTCACAATTGCCGGAAGCGGTCTGAACCGGTAAACTGATTAGATTCCATCAGACCAATTCTACAGACAACAGGGAATGGGGGTGAATACGCGTGGCAGAAGTCGTAATTCAAGAGGGAGAATCTTTGGAAAATGCTCTCCGGCGCTTCAAGAGGAAGGTGCAGTCGGAAGACATCATCAAAGAGATCAAGAAGCATAGCTATTACATGAAGCCCGGTGAAAAGCGTCGCGCAAAGGAAGCCCTCTCGCGTAAGCGTCTCCGAAAGAAGCAAAGGCGTGAACAGGATTAGGCCAAGTTAGTTGGGGTCCATCCCGGCAGTTTCGTGTCAGCCAGAAAGCGGAACTGCCTCGCTGCCTCTCCTTCCCAGCCCGGTTTCGGAGTGGCGTATGGAATACAGCGATAAGGTCCTGAAGTGCGCGGATTGCTCGGCGGAGTTTATCTTCACGGCCGGCGAGCAGATGTTTTTTGCGGACAAGGGTTTTAAGAACGAACCCAAGCGGTGCAAAGCGTGCAAAGGGAGCCGCGGACAGAGCACGGGTGCGGGCTCAGGCTCGGGAAATGCGCAGCGGGTCGAGACCAAAACTGTTTGCTCGCAATGCGGTAAAGAGACGACGGTTCCTTTCAAACCCACACAGGGACGACCGGTGTTCTGCCGCGAATGCTTTCAGCAGCGGCGTAGTGCAGGCTCTCCCAGTGCGACAGCGTAGTTGAAGACGCGCCGGCAACAACCGCGGGTCAAAACTGCTCGGGTGAGCCACCGGTTTTGCAGAGCCTGGAAATAGCGGGCGGGCCGGACTTTCACCTCACGAAGCGGCATTCCTATTGTTATGGGCTTTTTGGTCGCGTCGCAGGGCGCGGCCAGAAAGCCCTTTTTTTGCGCTGCGAACGGGCACGCAGGCTAGGCCGCTTTGGAGACCCTGGCCGGGGCGATTTCTCGAAGAGCGGTGACGAACATTTCCGTTTCTGGCTGCGTGCCGATGGTGATACGCAGGAAGTTGTTCATCGAAGGGAAACGGCGGCCAACGAGAATATTGCGAGCGGCAAATTGTTCGATGATCGGTTGCACGTCGGTGTGCATGTCGACCATGACGAAATTAGTTTGCGAAGGGATGAAAGACCGGCCGTCCTTGGAAAGTTCGCTGCAAAGCCAGCTGCGTGTGCTGTTCATTTTATCGCGGCAGGACATGACATGCTCAGTATCCGCGAGACTCGCCAGACCTGCAGCAAGCACGGCAGCGTTTCCGTTATCCTGCAAGGCTTGCTCGCTGATCCGCGCAATCGTTTCCTTGGCTCCAACCGCGTAGCCCAGCCGCATACCGGCCATGCCGTAGATTTTTGAAAATGTGCGAGCAATAACCAGGTTGGGGTATTTCTGCGTCCATTCGGCGACGCTGCCGTAGCGCGGATCATCAGCGAAATCGAAATAGGCTTCGTCAACCAGGATCAGGGTGGAAGAAGGGACAGCGGGGACGAAAGCTGCCAATTCTTCGCGCGTAACAATCGTTCCCGTAGGATTATTGGGGTTGCAAACATACACGACGCCAGTCTTCGAAGTGCACGCAGCAGCCATTTTCGGAAGGTCATGGCGGTGATCGGCGGTGAGAGGAATTTTCACGGGATCGGCGTGCGTGAAGCGCGCGTAATCGAGAACGGCTTCGAAAGTGGGCTGGGCGGCGACAACATTCTTCCCAGGCCCGAGGAAAGCCATGTCCACACACCGCAAGATTTCGGTGGATCCGCAACCCAAGGCGATATTTTCGCGAGACATGCCGTAATTCTGCGCGAGCGCATCGGTCAACTGGAGATAAGTGGTGTGAGGATAACGCGCGGCCACCGGCCCGCATGAATCGAGCGCTTGGAGAGCCTTAGGGGACGGGCCGTAGGGGTTTTCGTTGAAGTTCAGGTGAATGGTTTTTTCTGAGGCCGTTAGCTCGAGTTTGTCATCCAATCTTAAGGGCAAGCGCGGCACAGTGAAAGCGACGGCAAGCGAGCCTATGGTGCGGGCAAAGTCGCGCCGGGAAAAAATTGAATTAGACATGTGACGCTCCTCAAAATGCGCCTGGATGATACGACGCGATAAGCAAACGGACAAGCGATTGCTAGGGGTCACGGCGGCTGTCTGTCCCGATGGTGCGACGCACCGCGATCCTTGTCACGCCCTATCGTTTATCATTTTTATAGGGAGAATCTTGATGGATAGAGTCCTACGCGAACAACTACGAAAAGTTTTGAGCTGGGGTGAAGCTCACACAGATTGGAAACAATCAATTGATGGACTTTCAAAATCCAAGCGCAGTGTAAGACCGCCCGGTGCACCCCACTCCGCATGGGAACTTCTGGAACATATGCGAATCGCTCAGTGGGACATCCTTAGTTTTTGTCTGGACCCCAAACATGCTTCGCCGGCGTGGCCGTCCGGCTA
>Ga0302324_100002237_pt1 | contig 45466 bp, 36 predicted proteins | sample Palsa_T0_1_FD_201949 | JGI IMG/M metagenome (GOLD analysis project Ga0302324, IMG submission 201949) | Peat permafrost microbial communities from Stordalen Mire near Abisko, Sweden - Palsa_T0_1 | ecosystem: Environmental > Terrestrial > Soil > Palsa > Peat permafrost | place: Sweden: Abisko... | reverse complement strand
CCCAAACACCCACCCCATACTGGAAGCTATGCATTCTCTCAACCAATTGCGTGTCAAAATCTTCGCGGACGGAGCGGACAAGGCTGGCATGCTCGATCTTTACGCCAGGCCGCTCATCCAGGGGATGACGACCAACCCGACCTTGCTGAAGAAGGCCGGCATTCGAGACTACGAAATGTTCGCAAAGGACATTCTGCAAACCATCAGGGACAAGCCCATTTCCTTCGAGGTTTTCTCCGATGAGTTTGATGAAATGCGGCGTCAGGCCCTGAAAATCAGCGCATGGGGACCGAATGTGTATGTAAAGATTCCCATCACCAACACACGCGCCGAATCGTCTCTTCCCCTCATCCGCGACCTGGCGGCAGAAGGGGTGAAGCTCAACATCACCGCGATCCTGACCCTCGACCAGGTGAGGGGCGTCGCGGAGAGCCTCGACCCGGCTCACCCCGCCGTCGTCTCCGTCTTCGCGGGACGCATCGCGGACTCGGGGCGCGACCCGTTTCCCGCCATGCGGGAGAGCAAGGACTTGATCGCTTCCCATCCGAAGTGGGAACTGCTGTGGGCAAGCGTCCGGGAAGTGCTCAATATTTTCCAGGCCGACGCTTGCGGTTGCGACATCGTCACGGTGCCCCACGACATCTTGAAAAAAGCGCTCAAGCTCTGCGGCATGGACTTGACAGCGCTCTCCCTGGATACCGTCAAGATGTTTGCCGACGACGCGCAATCGGCCGGATATACTCTGTGACCCGGGGCGGCTTAGCGTCCGTCTAGGGAGGGATTCGTTTCCGTGCGCTTGAGGACGTAAACCGCCTCGGAGTTCTTGTTGAAATCCCGATTCGGGCCGAAGGTGTGCCACGGCAATTCGGGCCGCTGGGTCTCATTCCAATAAACTGGCAGAACGGCGGCAATCGCATACCGGAATGCCGTGGTTTCACCATTGCGCGTATGAGACCGTGAAAAGAAGTTCACGACACTGTTCAATTCCGGCTGCATTCCGCAGGAAATTATCCATTCCGGAAATACCTGGTCTACAAATAGCGTGGGATCGAGGCGGTCGATCTCGGCAGCGGACAGATGCGTGTTCCGATTCAGCAATCCGCGAATCAGGATTTGATCGCCCGCATGAAACTGCACTGGATTCTGAAAGAATTCCGGCAGGATGAAAACATCATCATCTTTCCGGGCGTGTTCGCGAAGGTATCGGGCTATTTCGCCGCACGCTGTCGGAAAGGGCGTGTGAATTTCCTCTACAAATGCCGGGAGCAGCCAGCGGAATGTCCAGCCATCAGGCCACGCTCCGAGAAGAGTGGTGGTGAGCAATACAGCGAGGACGACACCGGCGAAGGCGGCTGATTTGCGGTGGATTGCCGCCAGAACGCTTCCGGCCAGCGCGGCAAACAGCGGCAGTATCGGAGAAATGTAACGGACATCCGCGATCTGCGTCAGTTGAATGGGCTGGGGTGAAAGCAGTGCGATGCCGATTACATAAACCCCCGCCAGGCTTGCCCATCCGGCAAGCGTCAGCCTCTCTTTTTTCGATCGTTTGTCCCGGGCCTCCAAAAACAAGACGCCAAGGCCGGCCGCGACCATCCAGGGCATCGCATTGGTCGCGTTCAGTTCCCTTATATTCCACCACAGCAACGTCAGCCGGCTCTCGATCCACGGCACTTCGGCGCCCTGGCCTGCAAAATCCATTTTGCTCGATGCCGTATAAGGAAGTATGCAGGCGAAAGCGTACGGCAGGATCAAAAGGAGAAATACCGCGCCGCAGCCGCAGAAGAGCAGCCAATCCCGCTTCGAACATTTGCGACGGTCAAACACGAAATGCCGCACCGCGAGAGCGAGAAGAAATGCGCCGCAGCAAAGAGCGCTCGCGTAGAACAATAGGGCGGCGGCGACCGCCAGCATCGCGAGCCAGCGCCAGTTTTTCGTTTGCAGGAATTTTGAGCAGCCTATGAGGCAAACAAGAATGAGCAGCGCGGCAACCGAATAGTAACGGCAGGTCCGAATATAGAGCAGATACTGCGCCGACAAGCCGAGTGCGGCGACTGCGTAGAGGCGAAGCGCCGCTCCCTCCGGCATCTCGATCTTCATCCAAATGTGGAGAAGCGCGACCGCGCCAATGCCGGCCAGAGCAAACAGAATACGCGCGGACCAAGTCGAGACGCCAAAGAGGCGAAAGGAGGCCGCCGCGATCGCGAAGTCCAACTGCGGCAGCACGGTCCTCAACCGGTCGTCCAAATACCTGCCGTTGCGGTCCGCGCCGGCGAGATTTCTCCCGTCCCAAGCCGTCCAATGGCCGGTTTGCGAAAAATTCCGGGCGAAAAGCGCGACGTGGGATTCATCATTCCATAGAGCGGGTTCATCGAGCCGGACAAGGCTCAGATAGGCCGTGGTGATGAAAAGAGCGCCGATGAGGACCATCCGGACGTTCATGGCACGATGAACGCGCCCAGTTTTAGCGGTCATTGCCACCCCGGCACCCGCGGCAAATCCGGCGGACGCCGCAACGGATAGCCTTTGCCCTGGTTATAATCGTAGATGATTTTCATATTGTCATAGAGTCTGCCCATCACTCCGTCCGGGTGCGGATAGGGCTCTTTGCGGTTTGTTCGCACACGCTGCCTCCAGGCCTGCACAATGAAAGGCGGCGCCGGTTGCATTCCTTCGCCCCGCCAGGTCAGGAGGCAAGCGCCGTCTCCCGTCCACACGAGATCAAAGCGCTCCGCCAGATGGTCGGGATCAAAAAGAGGGCTGTAAGCGAGCGCCCCCCGAAAACGGACGTTGAAATCGATCAGGAAATAATTGATTTTCTGGTCCTTCAACGCGGCACGCGCCTTTTCGGCATCGCCAAATGCGACGACGTCCCAGTCGCGGCCAAGGGACGTGTGCGACGGTTCGGTGAGCACGCCGTCGCCGGGAAAAAGCATCGAGGCGTCGCCCACCGGGTAATTGAAGGTGAAGATCCTCGGCGTCGTGCCGACGACGGACCGTGCGCCCTCCGCGGCCGGCCATAGACCGTCGCCCCGGGCCAGGGCGTCTCGCACCGAAAGGTTGCCTGTGGCGAATCCGATAAAATCCGGCCACCGCGACGTTTCGTTAACCCAGAGGCGAACCGAGCATCGATCGAGCGCCTCATATACGGAAACGCCCGCGACAAGAACGGCGAAGAACGCGGCGAGCGCGCTTCGCGGCCTGACAGGCAGGAGCGATTCAAACGCCGCTTGCCACAGCAAGCAGAGCAGAGCGGGAAGAAAGAAGCAAACGAAGCCGTAATTGCGATACACGGAATCCGGGTGATTTGTATTCACGACCAGAACGCAGACCCCGAGGGGGATCAGCAAAGGAACAACCCGCATCAGGCGCACCGAATGGCCCGGCGGCCGGACAAAGGCCGCGGCAACAGCGAACGCGGCCAGGATCAGCGGCACTGGCGTCGCGATCCAAAGGAGGCCCAGCGACTTCACATGGAACAAAGACAGCCAGAAATCGAAGTCGTGCGAAAGAAATCCGGTCAAGCTGATTCCGCCGGTTTCCGGCGCGGATGCCTCGAGGAGAAACATCTCCAAATAGGGGCTGCACCACCGGCTGTATCTCGCTTGATCCGCAAACTTCCACATAAGGCGCACGGGATTATCCAGAAACATTCCGCCGATCGAATAATTCAGCAGCATCAACCCGGCCGCCGCGGCGCCCGCGCCGAGACCAACCAGGAAATAGCCGCGCGCCGCCCCGAACTGCTTCGCAAGGAGATAGCCCGCGCACATCGCCCCCAGCAGCGGAAATACGAACACCAGGAACAGGGGAAAGAAAATCGCCTCCCCGGCGGCGAGCACGGCCCAGACGGCGAACCAGGCGCGGCGCTCCATCCCTGTGCGGTCGAACGTCAGCACGGCCATCCACACCATGCACACGAGCCACACGCCCGCGACGACGTGATGCGATTGAAACGCTCCCCATTTCGGATTGGTGAACGGAAAACAAGCGAGTGACGTGACGCTTGCCAGCAAAGCCCAGGTGGCGCTGCCGCCGATCTTCTTTACCACGCTGTAAACCACCCCGATGCCGGCCAGCAGCATGCAGAAACCCACGCTTTGGCTGGCCATTTCATCGGAGAGGAGCATTCCCAGAAAGTTGACGCCCGCCCCTTTGAATGCGTAGAACATATACCAGACGTCGTTCGGCCACAGGCTGTGCGATTCGACGACAAGCCGCTGGTATGGCCAGTAAATTTCATAGGAGTCGTTGCCAGTCTCCCCGGGGTAGAGACAACGCGTGAGCAGCATCACCAACGCGAGCAGCAACCCCGCCGCGACGAGGAGAACCTTCGCGATTTGGTCCACTTTCCAGCCGTTGGCGGGCACGAAAATCCGGCGCGCGACCACGGCGGCTTCCCGCAGTTCCCGAACGAGTTGCGGATACGATAAAACCAAAATCGGCACGGACAGCGCGAGGGCGGTCGTCGTGTAATACAACTTCAGAATACCGAGCGGCAACATCACCAGGGTGACGACCGCGGCTCCGAGGAAAAAGTCAAGCAAGAGCCGGTCCTCCCACGCCAATTGGAATGTCACACCGCGACGGCGCGCGATGCCGAGAGTCAGCCACCCGATGCCGGACAACAGCCAGACAAAGTAGAACAGGAAAACCACCCGGAACAGATTGTATCCGAGCATTCCCGGCCCCGAGGCCGCGTAGTCTGTCGTGAAAACGTCAATCCAATGGAGATAGAAAACGGTCACGAAATAGACGGCCAGCGCAAGAATACAGCCCCCCGATTTTCGCGAAGCCGGGCGAGCCGGCGATTTTCCCCCATCCGACCCGACGACGAGATGGACTTGCCGCCGTGAACGGGCCATCACGCCGGCCTTTTCCCCACGCACACTGCAACGAGATGGTCTGCCATCGGATGGAACCCGGTATACACCACTTCGCCGTTCATCGAAAAAATAAATACATTGTGAAAGTAACGCACAATCAATTCCTTGACTTCCCTTGTGGTCTTTGCAGTTGACGCGGCCTCCCTTGTTCTACGACGGCGAGGCGTAGATTTGCGATTGAATCGAAGGAGTCCAGACCTAGAGCACACCGTGTTCGGTGAGCGACCGGGTGATATTGGAAACAAAACAATCTTCATTAAGAAGCAAGATACGGCAATGAATACCCGGCAGAAGTTGCTACCGGTCTGCTCGTAAGCCCCAGAGGTTAACAATGCAGAAAGCTCGAAAACCTGGCGTTGACTCGAAGAAAGGCTCGAAAGGCAATAGGACTCGATATACTGCCCGGGGAGTAAAGTTTGGGAAAAGGTTGCGGCGTTGCCAGATTTGTTTGGAGAAGCCGGATTGGGAAAACAGCTTTTCAAGAGAGCGGGTTTTAAAGCTCTCCTCTCCGGCAGCGCGGTAGGCGGGAGTAAGTTCCACCAGCCGACGAAGGATATGACTTCCGTTCGGCTCCAGAACGACTACCCTGTCCGTCACCGTCCGCAGTCCGCGAAGAATGGAAGGTACGGCGCTCTTAGCATGATGCAGAATTCCTATCAGAAAGACACAATCGTAGTGCGGAAGTTTGGAAAAATCCAACTTTGTAATATCGCTTAAGTGGAATTGAACTTCCTCCCTGGGAGAATTCATTTGCGCGCGGCGGATGCCCGCTTGCGATATATCAAACCCATCGACCTTTCTAAATTGCCGGGAGAGAGTGATATTGGCAAACGCCCCATCGCCGCAGCCCAGATCCAACACATAGTCATCGCCCGTAACGCCCAAGTTCCGCGCAATATCAATAGCCATATCCCAGAGACGATTGCTGCAGTGGAAGGCCAACTCCTCGCTGGCATACATTGCCTGCGAGTAACCGATTTCGCCTGCCCGTTCCCAATAATCGGCGCCGGGCGCCTTGACTTGATCGTGCTTCATCCCTTCTAAAAATTCAAATAATCTCGCTCGCACTCGACGTGATGGATGATGCCCGCGACAGCAATATCTCTCAAGCGGAAAAGTTTCCGCGTCTCCGGCCGGGTGAATGCGGCCCCGTCCGATGGTTCAAGTCGCGCGAAAGAAATCCGGCCAAGCTGACGCTGCCGATTTCCAGCGCCGATCCTCCGCGGCGGCGAGCAAGGCCCAAACCGCGAACCAGGCGAGTCGCCCCATCCCGGCGCCTCAATGGAGAAAAAAACGGTCACGAAATAGACGGCCAGCGCAAGAACACAGCCTGCGGATTTTCGCAAGGCCGGTGGAGCCGGCGATTTCTCCTCATCCGACCTGATGAGGCGGACTGGCTGTGAACGGGCCATCATGCCGGCTTTCTTCCGACGCACAGCGCGATGAGATAGTGCGCCATGGGATAAAACCCGGTATGCACCACTTCGTCATTCATCGAAAAAATAAATACATTGTGAAAGTGACGCACCATCAAGGCCTTGAGTTCCTTGTGGTCCTTGCAGTTGACGTGGCCTTCCCTGCTCTGCGGCGAGGCGTAGGTCTGCGATTGAATCGAAGGCGTGCCGATGACCAGCACGCCTTGTTCGGTGAGCGACCGGGCGATATTGGAAACAAAACGCTCTTCATCGGCCGCGGGAATATGCTCGAGCACATCCAGGGAATAGGCGGCGTCGAACGGCCCATCGAGGGGGCCCGAGAGCATATCATGGACTTTGCACTCGAACTTCCATCGGTCGGTCATCCGTTCGCCGATTTCCTTTACGAAGACCGGGTCAAAATCGATCGCCGTAACCGCGCCCACTTCCTGAAGCACAATCCGCGTCCCAAACGCATCTCCGCAGCCGACTTCAAGGACGCTCCGCATGCCACTCAGCATTTTGGAGACAAACTTGTACCGGGCGAGCACGAACCCGAGCCGCCTCGGGTCATCGTCCCACACGTAACTCGTCATCAACCCAAGACGCGCCAGACCCTGAGCCGCCCGAAGCGGGATCAGCACCTGATATTGCGGCTCTCGTGTGATGTCCTCCATAAATACCGAAAAGAATAAGAGGCGGCTCAGCCGCGCGCTACCGAGAAAGTAGAGTGACAGCCGAATGGTTGTCAACCCCATACCCTGGCTCTGACAGGAAGAAGCCGAAGGGACTCAGCGGCGGGCTATTGAAAACCCTGCCTCAAGCGGAAAAGAAATGTCGGCTCATTCGCCGTCGAAGAATTTCAAAAAGGGTGTGACCCCAGAAAAAAAAGTTCCGAAACGTTAATGGGGAGGCACCCCCAGTCTATAAGGAAGAAGACAGCATAGCCGAATTCGTGCGAAGACTCACGCTGATCTTCGAGGCGGTAACCGCCGATTTCGAGATTATTTTTGCGCTCGATCCTTCACCGGACAGGACGGAGGAAGTTCATCGTCGAACACTGCAAGAGCGCGCCTGCATACGGGCTTTTGCGTCCAATGAAAGCTCGAGGGGCATTCGATGTGTTCTTATCGCGAGGAAAAAGAGCCAGGTTGGAGGGGTCTGTCGTCAATGACGGGGACGAAGGATGACACCCTTGGCCTCTGGCGTCGCGGCAGCGGGTGCCGTGCGCGGCACTTTCAAATCACCGGCCTCGAACAAATTCGCACTCGCCCGTTCCGCTCCCGGCGGATATAATGAGGTGGACTAACTATTGTGCGCTCCATAAAACATACCGCTTTAGAGTGGTGCCTTCCCATCCTGCTCGCAGCGTCCTATTGGTGGCTCGCGACCAGTGCGTCTAAGTTTAAGACGGTCGAAATTGACGAGATAGGCGAGATTACAGCGGGGTATCACAGTCTTAAGAGCGGTGACTTCAGACTTGCTCCAGAAGCGGGATTATTGTCCATGAGGTGGGCGGCATTGCCCCTTCTGTTTGGCGACACGGATTTCCCGCCAAAGGAACGATGGGATCGTCCTGTATTCGATCTCCACAGCCTTGGGAAGCAGTTCTTCTTTCAGTCTCGCAACGACCCGGCCGAACTTTTGAAAAAGGGTCGAGCCATGATTGCGCTTTTCGGAGTCGCACTTGGCTTGGTTATTTTTTCCTGGTCAAAGAACATCTTCGGTTGGGGCGGCGGAATGATTTCGCTAATAACGTTCCTTCTGTTTCCGCTTTCACTGGCATATGGGGGCTGCGTGCTTTCCGATCTGGCTGTGTCGCTCTTCTTTACCGCCTCGCTATGGGCGTTCTGGCACTCGCTGCATAAGATTTCACCCTTCTCAATCCTGGCAAGCTCAGTGTCGATCGCGGGGATATGTTTATCCAAGTTCTCGGCGGTTTTAATCGTTCCAGTCTTCGTCGTCCTAATAATCGTCCGTTTTTGCCGTGGGAGGCCTTTGGCGGTTCATTTTCGCAAGGACTACGTTGTCTCTTCGCGCTCCAGGATGGCGGAGCATTTGCTGGCCGCGGTCGCAGTGCAGGTGCTTATCGTCTATGTATTGATCTGGGGTGGGTATGGCTTCCGCTATCGTGCCTTGCGGACATCGGCAGGTGTGGAAGAAGAAATAAACCAGGGGCTTTGGAACTACCACACACGGAAGCAAGGTCCTGTCGGAACAATAATTGAGATACTTCGAGACAATCGGGTGTTCCCGGAAGCGTTTTTATACGGGGGAGCCGTGGTGTGGTATCATCGCCACACGACTCCCGAAACGCCGCGTGTTACCTTCCTGGATGGCGAATATAGCCTGGAGGGAATACCGTCCTTCGCTCCGCTGTGCGCGTTTTACAAGACGCCGATAGGAACCATGGTTATTTATTCACTTGCGGGCCTGCAACTTCTTGCAACAGGAGTGCGAGGGCGAAAGGGTGTCGGTCTGGAGCGTTCCAACGACGATACTTTCTACGAGTTGACGCCTTTGGCTGTTTTTCTACCCATTTACGCGGCGGGGTGCATTGCCTCGCCGCAGTGCAACGTCGCGCACTATATTTTCCCGCTATTTCCCTCGACATTCGTGCTGGCTGGCGCTGCCGGGCGCTGGTTTTCCGGGAAACATCGTGTGGCGCAGATTTCGGTATGCCTGGGACTGCTTTTACTCGCATTTGAATCGTTTTCCATTAGGCCTTCGTATCTCGCCTTTTTCAATAATTTCGTGGGTGGCCCGCGCAACGGTTACAAACATCTGCTCGACCAGGATGACGGGCGGGCGCTTATCGAGTTGAACAAGTGGCTGGAAGGAGATATTACCCCGAATCAACCGGTGTTTGTCTCCTATTTTGGTCAATCAAGTCCTTCGTACTACCATATCAAGGGATATCGGCTTCCCACCTTGCTGTCGCTCGATCCGCCGGACCCCTCCCCCGTTTCATTGACTGGGGGCATCTATTGTATAAGCGTTGCGAACCTTGACTGTGTCAGTATGCCCGTCATCGGAAAGTGGGCGGTTCCGTATGAAAACGCTTATCAGCAATTCCTGGCGGACTCCAGGCGGCCAAGGGAAAAGATAACTCCCATGTCACTTGACCAAAAGCAGGCCAAAGTCCATGAAAAGGCCCTGTTCGAGACGCTTCAATTTTGCAGACTCTGCGCGTTTCTCCGGCACCGGGAGCCGGACACGCAAATCGCGTATTCCATCCTTATTTACAGACTTACGGACGAAGACATACACCAGGCATTGTTTGGGCCGCCGGCGGAATTGCTTCCGCGGGTCGAGGTAAAGGGCTATCAGTCACCAAGCGTGAAATGAAACTTCGGCAACGGTGTGTGAGTAATCCGTTCTATTCCCATATCCCGCCGAGACCTTCAGGATGATCCGCGGAATCAGTAGCCAGGAACCTGGATCGAGATTGAGGAGGCTGGCGAATCGAATCTCCCCAAGCCGAACAGGACGACTCCGAATTTTATTATTGAGTCCGCGGGAATCCTTGCTTCTTCCGGTGAAATTGGTTTCGCGACGGAAAGCTTGAGAATGACTGACTTGCCGACCGTTTCCGGCAGGTCGAAATAACGCTGTGTGCGGTTGATATCCCGCGTAAAGGTCATTTCTCCAACGGGAACATCGTTGGCTGTCACCGTGACATGTTGAATAAACTCCGCGGTTGGAAGAAGAGCCCCTATGTCAAGGTACAATCTTTTTCTCCCATTTGATTCAAAGTCCAGCAAAAGCGTGGGTTTCGTTCCGATCGAGTAGACATATTCGCTTCCAATACCAGACCAGCCGGAACCAAGAAAATAACGTAAAAACTCACGACCATTTTTTCCTACGCTAAAGGACTTTCCATTAGAAATAGTAGGCGGCGGAGCCTTGAGGCCGCGTGATAGAATCGCGCGGTCAACATCCGTAAAACCAACAAGAATAAAGTTGTCCGGATTTAAATCGAGATCGGAAAGATGATGCTCTTTTCGGAAGTTCTTTCCTGATAGGACAACGTCCAGGATGTCGTCGCCGTTCGTCATGCCCTTCCATCCATCCGGCTGATTTCCGGTGTATCCATTGACCGTTTTTATGCCCAGGCTCTGCGACACCGCCATCCCATCGACCTCCCTCACGTTGAAATACGGGTATCCGGATGGTATCACACGGGGTTGCGCAAGCACCAGCACATCATTCCTGCTTATTTGCCTTTTGAGCGTCTTATTTAGCTCAACCTCGATGCGGTCAATCCTTGGCTGCCAATCTTTCATAGAAGCGATATCGGGCTTAATTAGCACTGTCTCCACAAGACAACCAATGACCAGGACTACCGCGATGGCGCGCCAAATAAACACATTGTTCTTCCGATTATAAATGCCTTCCACGAAGGCCCCAAGCATGAACGCCGCCGGAAAAGCGAGAACAAGGATTATTCGCGATACGGCGCGGATGGCGTTGAACCCCGGAAGTCGCGCGACGAAGTAGTACAACGTGTAATCGAATACACAAAGAGTAAGCCCAACCAGCAGGAAGAAGGAGGTTCTCATTAGAAAGAGAACGGGGTTAGGTTGGAAACATTTGTGACAAAAGACCGCGGCGGCAATCGCGAGCACAGTTGCCAATCCGAAAAACAGTTGATGTTCGCCTCTCGTTGGAAGGCTTGGGAATGCGGGCGGATCACATGCCCATAGACGGGAAGTATCCGCGAGAAAATAGGATTGCGGTCGCGGCAGCATGTACTTTATTACCCTCCAAGGTCTTTCGAAGGCATAGAGGAAACTGACTTCCAAATAAGGCGACAGCGCAAGAATCAATAGAAAGATCGCCAGTACGGCAATTCCACCTGACATTAAGGGGGATGATTCTCTTCGAAGCGTCGGAACCAGGTTTTTCAATGTCAGTGTGATCGGCTGGCCTTCCTTAACCTTCTTTAGATAGCACCATGCCAGAAACCAGGCTAGCAGGAGATAACCCAAAAACAGTCCAATATAGAGTGTCGCAAGTACTTGTAGCGCAAGAAATAAAAGAGCTAACGACGCGAATAGCGCCTTGCGGGTTGTCAGATAGCGATGCAAAAAGTAAACGGCCAATGGCACACCGTAGCGATAGGTTAATTGGGAATGCTCAAACTGCGCGCTGGCGGGAATGCAAAAGGAAAACAGGAAGGCCCCCACTCCGGCCCCCAATTGCCCCAAACCCAATCTGCATAGAACCAGGTAGGCCATCGTAAAGTTGAGCACATTGCCCACGATGAACCAGGCCGAGTAAGCATTTATGTTGCTCAAACCCGCGGCCCTGAAGAGCACATAGATCGGCGCGGTTCCCCAATGGGTGTCTGAAAAGCCAATCGTGGCCGGCCAGGGATAAAAGAAGGGAGCTTGAATGAAACTATTTTCGAGCCCACACACGCATCGAAAGAAGTGTTCAAGGAAATAGCAATTAATTCTCGCGTCCCCAAGATCACCTGGAAAATGTCCAACTATTACGCCGAGGAAGCCAACGAGCAGGAAAAGCAATGCTAGAAAGGGAATCCGTTTCAAACCTCGGCAGGCAGTTCCTGGATTCATCGTTGCAATCTGCATGTATTACCCGGAGAATGTCAATTTTCTCCGAAAGCGGTTGCCTCATGCCGAAAGAAATCACGCGACGCCGGGTTCGCGGCAAGCGCGGGCTGGTCGGCGGAGGCGGAGGAGGACGCTGTCTGTTTACATGCGCAGCGAGGTTTTCATTGGACGCAGCAGTCGTATCCGAGCGGCATGACACGCGCTGAAATCGTTCCTTGCGCTCTCGATCACTTTTAATGAGATTGCGCGGCTCCACGAAGACGTGGGCGCCGCCGTTTCTCGCAAATGTCCCGGACCCCTCGATGAAATTGTTCTTGGCGTTCCAGCCATTTTCAGTAGAAATCACGGGGGGTGCCTGTCAGAATCAATCGAAATGGCTGTCTTGTTGTCGATCATTGTCCCGGTCTATAAGGAAGAGGGCAACATTACCGAATTCGTGCGGCGCCTCACGCCGATCCTCGAGGCGGTAACCGCCGATTTCGAAATCATATTCGCGCTCGATCCTTCACCGGACAGGACGGAGGAAGTCATCGGCGAACACCGCAAGCGGGACCCGCGCATCAAGTATTTGAAATTCTCCCGCCGGTTCGGCCAGCCAAGGGCGGCCCTCGCCGGCCTGCGGTATTCGTCGGGGGAGGCGGTCATCATCATGGACGTGGACTTGCAGGACCCGCCGGAGCTTGTGACCGAAATGGCGGCCAAATGGCGGGAAGGCTTCGATGTCGTCATGGCCCAGCGCCGCAGCCGAAAGGGGGAGACATTGATCAAGCGGATTGTTTCCTGGGTTGGCTACAAGATCATCAACCACATCGCCGAAGTCCCCATCCCGCCAAACACCGGGGATTTCCGGCTGATGAGCCGGCGCGTGGTGAACGAGGTCAATAAACTCAAGGAGACTCATGGCTTCCTCCGAGGCATGGTCGCGCTGGTCGGCTTCAAGGAGACGTTCATCCTTTTCGACCGCCCCCCGCGCCATGCCGGCGAGGGACATTACAACAAGTTCCTCGGCTCCCTCAGGATCGGGGTGAACGGACTGGTCTGTTTTTCAAATTATCTGCTGAGCCTGAGCTCGAAGATCGGCTTCACCATAGCGGGAATCTCGTTCCTTCTCGCCGTCGTTTACGCGGTCATGAAGCTGATGGGAGCTCCCTTCCCCATCGGGAACCCCACGATTGTCATCCTGGTCCTATTCATGGGTGGCGTTCAACTCATCAGCGTAGGCATTCTGGGGGAGTACATAGCCCGGATTTATGAAGAGGTGAGGCAACGGCCGAAATTCATCGTCGAGCACGCGGAAGGGATATCGGTCGAAGAATGAGCCAGGATATATACTCCTTCCCATGGCCGGCGCTGCCTGGCTCGCAAGAGACGCCGCGGTGGCTGGGCGACGGCTTCGAGTATCGCGGAAAGCGTTGCAAGGTTTTGTGCTACGCCGAAAACGAGAGCAACTGGAGCGACGAGCTGACGGAACTTCACGAACTCGAAGCCGGCGGGGATCATCCGATGGACATCGCTTCCCGCGCGCTTGCGATCTCCAGCATCGAGCGCTATTGCGAGGGGCCAAGCCCGCTCCTGCTTGAAGTCGGTTCTTCCTCCGGGTACCTTCTCGAGGAGATCAGGTCTCTCTTTCCGGAGGCGCGGGTCATAGGCTCCGATTATATTGCAGGACCGCTCGAAAAGCTCGCCTCACGCGTTCCATCGATCCCGCTCTTGCAGTTTGATCTTCGGACCTGCCCGCTGCCGTCGAATACATTCGACGGCGTCATCCTGCTGAACGTGCTCGAACACATCGATGACGACGTCGCGGCGATCCGCCAGATCGCCCGGATTCTAAAACCGCGAGGCATCGCGCACATCGAGGTTCCCAGCAATCCGGATTGCTACGATATATACGACGAACATCTGCTCCATCATCGGCGTTATCGCGCCGCGGACCTGGTTCGCACACTCAGGCAGGAAGGCTTCGAGATCCTGAAGGCGACGCACCTTGGTGTCTTCCTCTACCCGGTCTTTTGGCTGGTCAAGAAACGCAACCGCCGGCTGCTGAAGCTGCCCAAGGAACGGAAAGAACAGATCGTGGCGGGCCAAATCCGTCGCACGAGGCAGAGCAGGCTGCTCTCTCTTTGCATGCGGATGGAGCTTTTCATCGGAGGCAAAATTTCGTATCCATGCGGCATCCGTTGTATTCTTGTCGTGAGGAAAAAAGCTTGATGGAGGGCCTGCCGTCAACGACGGGATGGACGAAATGAACGTCACCATCCTGGGCCTCTGGCACCTCGGGTGCGTCACGGCGGCGTGCTGCGCGCGGCATTTTCAAGTCATCGGCCTGGACTTCGACGCGCAAAACGTCGCGAATCTCCTGCAAGGCAAGGCGCCGCTCCTCGAGCCGGGGCTGGACGAACTTCTTTCCGCCGGTTTGGCGCGAAACCAACTCACTTTTACCACTGATCCGAAAAGAGCGTGCGCCCACGCCGACATTCTCTGGCTGACCTACGACACACCGGTGAACGAAAAAGACGAGTCGGACGTGGAATCGGTCCTGGCGAATCTCCGCCGCGCCTTGCCGCACCTGCGGGAAGGGGCGCTGGTGCTGATCTCCGCCCAGCTTCCGGCGGGCTCCTGCGCCCGGCTCGAGGCGGAGTTCCCCCGGTTTCATTTCGCCTGCTCGCCGGAAAACCTTCGCCTCGGCCGCGCCATCGAAGCTTTCGAGAAGGCCGACCGGGTTATCGCCGGCATCCGGGACGAGGCGGACAAGCCGCTGCTGGAGGAGCTTTTCCAGCCGTTCACGCCGCGGGTGCTCTTCATGCGGACGGAGTCGGCGGAGATGGTGAAACACGCGCTGAACTCGTTCCTTGCGCTCTCGGTCACCTTTATCAACGAGATTGCGCGCCTTTGCGAACACGTGGGCGCGGACGCCAGGGAGGTCTCCGACGGACTGAAGAGCGAGCCGCGCATCGGGCCGAAGGCTTACCTCGGCCCCGGGGGAGCATTCGCCGGCGGCACGCTGGCGCGCGACGTCGTCACCCTCACACGGCTCGCCGCCGAGAAAGGGGAAACCCTGGCGGTCATCCCGGCGATCACCCGGAGCAATGATCTTCATCGTGGCTGGGCTCTGGGCCGTCTCGAGTCGCGGCTCGGCAAGCTCGCGGGAAAGACGATCGCCATCCTTGGACTCACCTACACGCGGGATACGGACACGCTCCGGCGCAGCGCTTCGGTGGAGATTTGCCTGAAGCTGGCGGCGGCCGGCGCCCTCGTCAGGGCCTTCGATCCCGGCGTAAAGCGGCTCCCCGGCGAACTCGCCGCCGTGCGGCTCGCATCGGATACCGCCGAAGCGGTCGCGGACGCGGACGCCGCCGTCGTCTGCACCGAATGGCCCGTGTTCCGGGAAGCGCCGTGGGCTTCCCTGGCACCCACCATGCGGCAGCGGGTGATCGTGGACGCCAATGGTTTTCTCGAAAAGGAATTGAAAAGCCTCCCCGGTCTCGAACATCTTTCGGTGGGACGCGCATCGTGAAACTCCGCGGATTGAACGCTCTCATCACCGGCGGCAGCCAGGGACTGGGCAGAACCATTGCGGAAGAGTTCCTCCGCGAAGGCGCGAATATTGTTTTCTGCGCCCGCGACAAAAAAACCATGGAGACAGCATGCGCTGAATTGCAACGAACAGCCGGTCCGGGCCGGAAGGTCCGCGCCAGGGTTTGCGATGTCTCTTCGGAGGAGCAGGTCGACGCCCTTGTTGACTTTGCGATGGCGGAACTCGGTTCGGTGCAAATCCTCGTGAACAACGCGGGCGTCTATGGTCCTATGGGGCCGACGGAAAGTGTATCTCTGGACGACTGGAGACGCGCCCTCGAAATCAATCTTTACGGGGTGCTCCTGCCGTGCCGCGCGCTCATCCCGCATTTCAAGAAGGCGGGGCGCGGAAAGATTATCATCCTTTCCGGCGGCGGCGCGACGAATCCGCTGCCGAACATAAGCGCCTATGCGGCCTCGAAGGCTGCCGCCGTGCGGCTCGCGGAAACGCTCGCCGAAGAGCTTCGCGCGTTTCGCGTGGATGTGAACGCGGTCGCGCCGGGTCCGCTCAACACGCGCCTGCACGCGGAAGTGCTGGCCGCGGGACCGGGAGCAGTGGGCGAAGCTTTTTACCGGAAAGCGCTCGATCAGGAGAAAACCGGCGGCGTGCCGCTTGAAAAAGGCGCGCAGCTCTGCGTTTATCTCGCCTCGGCGTCGAGCGATGGAATAACGGGCAAATTGATCAGCGCGCAGTGGGACCCCTGGCCGGCGCTCGAAGAGCACAAGGAGGCTTTGGACAGGTCGGACATTTACACGCTGCGGCGCATCGTGCCAAAGGACAGGGGGGAAGCCTGGGGGCAATGAAGGCGTTTGTAACAGGAGCGGCGGGGTTCATCGGGAGCAGCATGGTCGACCGGCTGCTCGCGGAGGGCGGCACCGTCACCGGTTGGGACAATCTTTCCACGGGACGGATGCAATTCCTCGAAAAAGCGAAACAGAATGAGCGGTTCCGGTTCGTCCAGGGGGAGAACCTGGATGCCGATGCCTTCCGGGAAGCGATGCGGGGCTCGGACTTTGTTTTTCATTTTGGGGCAAACGCGGACGTGCGGTTCGGCCTGAACCATCCGCGAAGGGACCTGGAACAGAACACGATCGCCACCTTCAACGTGCTCGAAGGGATGCGGGCAAACGGCATCCGCTCTCTCGCGTTTTCCTCGACCGGTTCCGTTTACGGCGAAGCGACCGTCATCCCGACGCCGGAGGATGCGCCTTTTCCGGTGCAGACGTCGTTGTATGGGGCGTCGAAACTGGCGTGCGAGGGGTTGATCCAGGCGTATTGCGAAGGATTCGGTTTCGAGGCCACTATTTTCCGCTTCGTCTCAATCCTTGGCGAACGTTACACGCACGGGCACGTGTTCGATTTCTACCGGCAGCTTCTCGAGCATCCCGATTCTCTCCGTGTCCTGGGCGACGGCACCCAGCGAAAATCGTATCTCTACGTTCAGGATTGCCTTTCCGGCATGCTGCGCGCCATCCACCTGCAAACCGCGAGGAATGCCAGACATCGCGTGGAAGTTTACAACCTCGGAACGGAGGAATATTGCGAACTCAAGGATTCGATTCGCTGGATGTGCGAGCATCTCCGGATCGAGCCAAAGATCGAATACACCGGCGGATCGCGGGGGTGGATCGGCGACAATCCGTTTATCTTTCTGGACACCGCGAAAGTGAGAAATCTTGGATGGAAAGCGGAGTTGAGCATCCGCGACGGCGCGATCCGGACCGTCCGCTGGCTCCAGGAGAACCATTGGGCGCTGGAGAGGAGCGCTTTGTGAAAAAGGCGGAACGACCGCTCCGGTTTGCGATCGTCGGATGCGGACTCATCGGCGAAAAGCGATTGGGAAGCCTTCCGCCGGGCTCGGTCACGGCGGTATATGATATCGACCGTTCCCGGGCGCAGAGGCTGGCCGGGAAAGCGGAGTGCCGCGTCGCGGGGAGTGTGGAAGAGGCGGTATCCGGTGAGGATGTCGATGCGGTCATAGCGGCCGCCGTGAATGCTTCCCTCGCGCCAATCGCTTCCCTGGCAATATCGGCGGGAAAACATGTCCTCGTGGAAAAGCCGGTGGCCCTCACGAGTCGTGGAATCGAAGAACTGGAGGATCTGGCCGCCAGTCACGGGGTGTTGGTGCGAGCCGGGTTCAATCATCGCTGGCATCCGGCTTTTCTCAAGGCGCGCGAGCTCGCAGGCGAGATCGGCCCCCTGATGTTTATCCGCGCGCGCTACGGGCATGGCGGGCGCGTGGGATACGATCGCGAGTGGCGCGCGGACCCCGCGATTTCCGGCGGCGGCGAGTTGATGGACCAGGGCGTTCACCTCATCGACCTGGCGCGCTGGTTCCTCGGCGAATTCCCTTTCGTGCATGGCCATGCCGCGACCTATTTCTGGGATATGCCGGTGGATGATAACGCTTTCCTGGAGCTGCGCACCGCCGCGGGGCAGACCGCGTGGCTGCACGCAAGCTGCACCGAATGGAAGAATCTCTTTTCATTTGAAATTTATGGGCGGACCGGCAAACTTCACGTCGAGGGGCTCGGAGGGAGCTACGGAGTGGAGCGTCTCTCCCATTATAAAATGCTTCCCGAGATGGGGCCGCCCGACACCTTCATCCATGAATTTCCCCGAGGAGACCAATCCTGGAAAATGGAACTGGATGAATTCGCCGCGGACATTCGCCTGGGCCGCAAACCCGAGCCCGGCCTCCGCGATGCGAGGGCGGCGCTCGAGATAGTCGAAGAGGTCTACCGGCAGAGCGCTCACCGATGATCATCACCCGGTCTCCGCTTCGCATCACGCTCGGGGGCGGCGGGACGGACCTGCCCTCCTATTACCGGGAACATTCGGGGTTCCTGATCGCGGCGGCCATCGACAAGTACGTTTACATCACCCTGCACCAGACTTTCGTCCAGGAATTGATAGTAAAATATTCGAAGATGGAACGCGTGAAGAGCGTCGATGAACTGGAGCACCCGATCATTCGCGAGGCGATGAAGCTCGTGGGGGTGCAAGCCGCGAACCTCGAGATGACCTCGATGGCCGATATTCCCGCCGGCACCGGTCTCGGCTCCTCGGGAAGCTTTACGACCGCTCTTCTCAAGGCATTGCACACGCTTCAGAAAAACCTCATCCATCCCTCCGAACTCGCCGAACAGGCTTGCGAAGTGGAGATAACGAAGCTGCGGGAACCCATCGGAAAACAGGATCAATACATCGCGGCGTACGGGGGCCTCACCTGCTTCCGGTTCATGCCCGACGGGCGCGTCGAAGCATGGCCCCTGAAGATTTCGGAGGAAGCACTCTACAACCTCGAGGATAATCTGCTGCTCTTCTTTACTGGATATTCGCGTTCCGCCTCCACCATCTTGAAGGAACAGGACGACAAGAGCAAAGGAGCGGATGCGGCGATGATGGAAAACCTCCATTTCGTGAAGGACCTCGCGAAGCGAAGCCAGCGGGCGCTGGAGAATGGCGATTTTCCCGAATTTGGTCATTTGATGGACGTCCACTGGCAGCGCAAGAAGGAACGCTCCGGCGCGATGAGCAATCCGCAAATCAACCAATGGTACGATGAAGCCATGAAAAACGGCGCGATCGGCGGCAAGATCATCGGGGCGGGCGGCGGCGGGTTCCTCATGTTTTATGCCGCTGACAAGAGCGCTTTGCGTCACACAATGCGCGGGCATGGCCTTAAAGAAGTGCGTTTCCGATTCGACTTCGAGGGAACAAAAGTGCTGATCCACTAGTTCCTGCAACCGCGGCCGATGACACTACTTCGCGCGGCGGCGCTCGCCGCGCCTTTCCGGCTGAAGCTCGGTCACGGTCAGCACGTCGAGCGTCGTATAATATTCGCCGTCGGAGGCATAGACATTGCACGTCCGCCCGGAAGGGGAGAATGTGACGAAGTCGGGGTGTTTCACCCGGTAGCTTTTGCCGGAAGCGATGATCAGGACGAAGGGCGCGAAAGGGGTTTCTTCGAGGCGCGCTTTGATGGCCTGGACAGTCATTGGCATAAATTACCCGGCTGATTGCGGCTCCGCAAGTTCCGCTTGGCGTTGCTTCCCTGTTCCATACAGAATGAGTGCACTCCGCCCAATGAAAAAGGCCCGCGTCGTTCCCCGCCCCGCGCTCATCGCCGTCTCGCTCCTGATCCTCTTGATGCTGGCGATGTTCGCCGACGTCCTGTTCGCGGGCGGCACGCGGGTGTTGGGAAATCAGACCACCGACCTTTATCTGCAATTCATCTCCTGGCGCGATTTCGGATTTCGCCAATTGGCCCACGGCAATCTCGCCCTTTGGAACCCGCATATTTACTCGGGCGCCCCCTATTTTGGGGGGTTGCAGGCCGCGCTGCTCTATCCGCCGAATTTCGTTTTCCTGATGCTGCCGCTGCCGCTGGCGATCAACTGGAGCATCGCGCTGCATGTCCTTTTGATGGGCCTGTTCACCTTTTGGTGGGCTTCGCGGCGCGGGTTGCACCCCGCCGCCGCCTTTCTCGCCGGCGCGCTGATGATGTTTTGCGGCCCGCACTTTATGCACATTTATGCGGGGCATCTCACGAATCTCTGCGCGATGGTTTGGGCGCCGCTCGTCTTTCTCGCGATCGACGGCTTCTTTGAAAAGCGGCTGCTCGGCTGGTGCCTGCTCGGGATGTTCGCTGTCGCCATGCAGATTTTTGCCGGACACCCCCAATACCTGTTTTATACGGCGATCGCGGCGGGCCTCTATTCCGCGTTCCGGCTCATCGGCGAGAAACGGCCCGGCGGTTTGATCGCCGGTCTTCTCAGCATCTACCCCGGCGGCGCCGCCCTGGGGGCAGTCCAACTGCTGACCGGGATGCAGGCCTCCGCCGAGACCATTCGCAATATCTCCCTGCCGTATCAATTCGCTTCCATGTTTTCTTTTCCGCCCGAGAATTTTCTTACCCTCATCGTACCGGGCTTTTTCGGAGACATGACGCGCCTGGTCTATTGGGGGCGTTGTTATCTGTGGGAGATGTCGCTTTTCATCGGCGTGACGGGCCTCGTTCTGGCGATCTACGGAGCCGCCTTCGCCAGGGCAAAAACAAAGTGGATACTGATCGCCATGCCGCTGATCCTGCTCTTGCTGGCTCTGGGCGCGCATACGCCGTTGTTCGATGTTCTCTACGACTTCGCGCCCGGCTTCGACAAGTTCCGCAGCATCTCGAAATTCATCTTCCAGGCTTCGCTGTTCCTCGCGCTGCTCGCGGCGATGGGCCTCGACCAGTTGCTGCGCCGGCGGCGGGCCGAGCCGCGAGCCGCCATCGCGGTGCTCGCGGGCGCGGGCCTCCTTTTCGCGGCCGCTATCTGGGTTGGAAATACGAACTGGAAACCCGTGATGCAATCGATCCTGGCCACCAAAGAATCGTATCTGCCGCCGGCGGCCTTCGAGAACGCCGCCTTCGTCGAGCAAGCGCGGAGTTTCGCCTGCGACTCGCTGCTCATCTCAGCCGGAATTTGCGTGCTGCTCGCGGCATTGCTTGGGCTTGTAGGTTCCTGGGCGGGGGCCGTTTACGCCATCGCGGGAATGGCCGTGCTCGAGGTATTCGTTTTCGCGTGGAATTCCCGCGAGACATTCGACAGCGCCAGTGTGGTCGTCCCCGAAATCAAGCAGTTTCTCGATGCCCACCCTGGCGACTATCGCATAATCAATCTGTTGAACGCGAACAGCGCGATGTCGATGAACGCCCTGGATATGTGGGGCGCCGATCCCGGAGTGGTGCGGCGTTACGCGGAGTTCATCGCCTTCACCCAGGGGAGCGATCCCGACAAAGTCACGCAGTACGTCAATTTCACAAAGCTCGATCCCCTCTACACGATGCTCCGGTTCAGGTTCGCGTTCGTGCCGCGGGAGAATGGATTCCGCTTGGTGGAGGCGCAGGATCCTCCAATGCCGCGGCTGCAACTGGTGCAGCGTTACCGTGTCTTTCATGATCGCGACACGATTTTTGCAGCCATGCGGGATGCGGCATTCGATCCCCGCCGGGAAGTGATCCTCGAGCGTGCACCCGAGCCGGAACCTGCTTCGTCCGATAATCCCGGCTCCGCGCGAGTCGTGGATTCTTCGACCGATTTTCTTACCGTCGAGGCCGATCTCAAGCAGCCGTCGATTCTCCTCATTACCGATGTTTACACGCCCGCCTGGCGCGCGGTTCCCTTACCAGGAAGTGTGCAATCCCATTACGATCTGCAACCCGCCAACTATATGCTGCTCTCGATTCCGCTCGCGGCCGGGCATCATCGCCTGCGTGTCGAGTACGCGCCGCGCGCGTTTGAAGTGGGCAAGTGGATCTCGATCCTTTCCGCCATTCTGTTCTGCGCCGCCCTGGCATGGCGCCGGCGCGCGGTTTTATTGCCGTGGGAGAAAGCCGCAAGGCCGGGAAGCCGGGCACGATGATCTCGCCGGATTTTTTGGTCATCGGCGGCGGCATCGTCGGGGTGAGCATTGCGCGCGCGTTGAAGTCGCGGTTCGGCGGCGCGTCCGTGGCCGTCATCGAAAAGGAAAGCGCCTGCGGGCTGCACGCGAGCGGCCGCAATAGCGGGGTGATCCATGCCGGGTTCTACTACTCCGCGGATTCGCTGAAGGCGAAGTTCACCCGCGAAGGCAACCGCACCCTCATCGAGTACTGCGAGGCGCGAGAAATTCCCGTGAACCGATGCGGCAAACTCGTGGTGGCCCAGAGCGCCGCCGACCTGCCGATGCTCGATGAGCTTGTGCGCCGCGGAACGGCGAACGGCGTGCCGGTGCAGGCCCTGTCCGCGGAAGAAGCCAGATCCATCGAGCCTCGCGTAAAGACATTCGAGCGCGCGCTCTTTTCGCCGAACACCGCGACGGCCGACCCCAGGCTCGTGATGCAAAGCCTGGAAGCGGACGCGGTGAAGGAAGGGGTGCGCATTCAACACGACGCCGGGTACTTGCGGCGGGCGGGAGGCGGGAAAATCGTGACCGCGGGCGGCGAGTTTGACCCGGGGTATATCGTGAACGCGGCGGGGCTGTACTCGGATAAGATCGCCCGCGACTTCGGGTTCTCGGAACGCTACCGGATTCTCCCCTTCAAGGGGATTTACCTCTACTCGGAGGAGCCTCCCGGCTCCTTCCGCACCCATATTTATCCGGTGCCCGATCTGCGAAATCCCTTCCTCGGCGTCCATTTTACCGTCACCGTGGATGGCCGCGCGAAGATAGGCCCGACGGCGATCCCCGCGTTCTGGCGGGAGCAGTACCGCGCCTTCGACAACTTCCGGTTCGGAGAATTCGTCGAAGTTTTGGTTCGCGAGGCAGGACTCATGCTTTCATCCAATTTCGACTTCAAGCAACTCGCACTCGAGGAATTGAAAAAATACTCCAAGCCTTATCTTGTCGCATTGGCCGGACGCCTCGCGGAGGGCGTGCGCGCCGGAGATTACCGGCGCTGGGGCGCCCCCGGAATCCGCGCCCAACTTTTGGACATCAAGAGCAGGAAGCTGGAAATGGATTTCATCCTCGAGGGCGACGGGCGTTCGATGCACGTCCTGAACGCCGTCTCCCCCGGCTGGACGTGCGCGATGCCGTTTGCCACGTACGTCGTCGAAAAAGTCGAGGCTGCCATGCGATGAACCGGATTAAACGGCAGGAGCGCGGGCTCTTCCTATTCGGCGGCGCTTTGATAGTGGCGCTTCAGATCGTCCTGTACTTCCACTCCGGGGCGATCTGGCGCGATGAAATCCACAGCGTGGTGCTCGCGCGGACTCCGGGCTGGCTTGGGATGTTTCATTCCCTGCAAAACGACTCGTTTCCCGGGCTCTGGGTTTCCGTTCTGCGGCTATGGATCGATGCGGGCATGGGCGCCGGCGACTGGTGGACGCGGTTGCTGGGGATGCTCATCTCGGTTGCGCTCGTGGCCGCGCTCTGGGTCAATACGCGGTGGATGGGGACATCCGCCCCCCTGCTCGGGCTTGCACTCGCGGCTTACAACCCGGCTATCTTTTATTTCGGAAGCTCGCTGAGGGCCTACGGCCTCGCGGTTTTCCTCATCGTCCTGTTCTTCGGGGTTGTGTGGCGCGTGGCGGAGGAGCCGCGCGCGTCCTGGATCGCCGCGGCAATTCTGCTGGCACTGCTTTGCGCCAACTCGAATTATCAGAACAGCTATCTCATCTTCGCCATCTGCTCCGCCGGCGCGGTTGTTTGCGTCGCGCGCGGCTTGTGGCTCCGCGCCGGCCTCATCCTCTGCATCGGGCTGGCTGCCGCGCTTTCATTGCTTCCTTACCTTGGAGTGATTCGAGCCTACTCGGCGGGAGGTCTGATCCGGCAGACGCCAGTCCATGCCGGGGCGGTCTGGGAGCAATTCTGCGAAGCGTTCGACCCCGCGCGATGGATTCTGGCGCCGGTTTTGCTTCTTCTTTTTGCGGCGGTGCTGGCGCTCATCGTTGTCCACCGTTCGCGGGACAGAGCGGCATTATATGGCGGGCTCGTCATCACGATCTCCGGCGCGGCCCTCTACCGCTTCGCCCTTTCGTCCGGCTTGCCGACCTTTCCCTGGCACTTCATTCCATTCATCGGCCTGGCAGCCGTCGCGCTCGACTTTGCGTTGGATCGATTCGTTTGCGGGAAGGCGCCGTTGCGGCAGGCAAGGCTTGCCGTGGCAGCCGTGCTTATGTTCGCTTGCGCGATTCCACTCTGGAACTGGGCTCACTTGCGGCGGACAAATATGGATCTGGTTGCGGCCGACGTGGCCAGCGTGGTGTCGCCTCGGGATTTCATCCTCGTCAGCCCTTTCTGGAACTGCTTTTCGTTCAGATATTATTACAAGGGGTCCGCCCGGTGGTCCACGCTCCCGCTCATTCCTGACGACCAGATCGACCTTGAATACGACGCGATCAAGCCGTTGATGACGAAGCTCAACCCGCTGGAACCGGCGTTTGCGAAGATCAGGGAGACGCTCAGGCATGGAGGCCGGCTATGGGTCGTGGGCCGGATGCCCGGTCCGGCTCCGGGCGCGCTGCCGCCGACGATCGCGCCGGCTCCCGATCCCGTCCATGGCTGGGATAACGTCTGGTATATGCAGGTGTGGGCGATGCAGACCAACTATTTCCTGCGAACGCACGCCATCCACTTTGTCGTCGTTCCCGAAGAACAGGGGCGGCCCGTCAATCGCCTGGAACGCGCCGAAATCGCGATGGCGGAGGGCTGGAAAGAATGAGAGGCGGTGACGGCTCTATCCCGGACCCTTGTCCAGGCTCGATTCCACGATCCGCTTCTGCGCGGAGATCAATTGGGCGATTCCCCGTTTGCCGAGGTCGAGCATCGCCGCGAATTGTTCGTCGGAAAAGGTGGCCTCTTCCCCGGAGCCCTGCACTTCGACAAATTGGCCGTCCTCCGTCAGCACGACATTGAGGTCAACGCTCGCGGCCCTGTCTTCCTCGTAGTCGAGATCGAGCAGCGGGATTCCCCCCACGATGCCCGCGCTGACGGCGGCGACGAATTTCTTCACCGGCAGCCGCTGGAGAACCCCGGCCTCGACCAGCGTCCGGCACGCAAGGACAACCGCGACGCAAGCGCCCGTTATGGAGGCCGTGCGGGTTCCGCCGTCCGCCTGCAGAACATCGCAGTCGACCCACACCGTTCGCGGGCCCAAAAGGTCGAGATCGATGACGGCTCGCAGGGAACGCCCGATGAGACGCTGGATTTCCACGGTGCGCCCGTCGAGCCTGCCTTTGGCGATGTCGCGCTGCTTTCGGGTTTGCGTCGAGTAAGGCAGCATTGAATATTCGGCCGTGATCCATCCGCCCGGAACCTGCTGCTCTTTCATCCAGCGGGGAACGGCTTGTTCAATCATGGCGGCACAGATTACCCTGGTGTTGCCGGTGGCTACCAGGACGGAGCCCGCGGCGTGCGGAGCGATTCCCACGGAAAATTCCAGTGGCCTAAGTTGATCGCCGGCGCGACCATCGTGTCGAGACATGAGGCAGAGGCTAAACCGCGGCATGGAAAGCACGAGACATTAAAATGACAAAGCAGACCAGGTTCTCCGTCCAGGTTCCGGCGACCACCGCGAACCTCGGGCCGGGCTACGATTGCCTCGGCGTGGCTCTCCAGATGTATAACCGGGTAACAGTGTTCCCGGCGCGGGAACCGGCGAAACACCCGATGGCAACCGCCGCGGCGGAGGCGTTCTTCGCGGCGGCGGGCCTGGAAAGCTTTCTCTTCGACTGGAAGATCGAAGGCGAAGTGCCGATCGCGCGCGGCCTTGGCAGCAGCGTCACGGTGCGGCTCGGGTTGCTCCACGGGCTCAATGCGCTTTGCGGGAAGCCGCTTGGGATCGAGGAAATTTTTGCGCTTTGCGCACGGCTCGAAGGCCACCCCGACAATGCCGCGCCCGCCGCGTTCGGCGGGTTCACCGTCGCGACCGCCGGAGGGGGATGTGTTCGCTTCGACGTGCTCCCGGCGTTGCGATTCGTCCTGCTCATTCCGGACTTCGAAGTCTCCACCTCTCGCGCGCGGAAGGTCCTGCCGGCCATGCTTCCCCATGAGCACGCCGCGAGGAACTGCGCCAGCGCATGCCGGATCGTGGCGGCGTTTGCCCGGCAGGATTATGCACTGTTGCGAGGGAGCTTTGGCGATTTCCTCCACCAGCCTTATCGCCTTCCGCTCGTTCCGTTCCTCGATGACGTCATCCGGGCAGGCGAAGAAGCCGGGGCGCTGGGCGGCTTTCTCAGCGGTTCCGGCTCGACCGTCGGCTGCGTCACCCTCGAATCGCCCGAAGCCGTCGCGCGGGCCATGCTCGCCGCCTCCCGTTCCGTGGGGGCGAGAACGGTCATCACCACGGCGGACAACCAGGGCGCGCGGATCGCCGAGGCCAACTAGCCGATGCGCCGCTGGCTGGAGCAAATCGAGCAGTTCGCGATCGATGTCATTCTCGAGCGCCGCTACGGCAAGCGCGCCGCGATCCTCCGCTGGCTCCTGCATCTCCTCTCCTTCGGCTACCTTGGCGCCGTGCAGATGCGCCTCCTGCTCTACCGAAAGAGAATCCTGCGCGAGCGCCAGCTCGGCTGCCTGGTCGTGAGCATCGGCAACCTGACCGTGGGCGGAACGGGCAAGACGCCGGTTGTGGAAAAATTCGCCCGCGCGTTGCAAGCCGGCGGCAGGCGGGTGGCGATCCTCAGCCGGGGCTACAAGAGCAAACAGCCGCCGCTCCTGCGGCGCATTTCCCGCAAATTCGCCCTCGAGAAAAACTACAAGCCGCGAATCGTATCCGACGGCCGCTCGATCCTGCTCGATTCCCGAACGGCGGGAGACGAGCCGTACATGCTTGCCGTAAACCTGAAGGATGTGATCGTCCTGGTCGATAAGGACCGCGTGAAGAGCGGCCTTTATGCCATCGACAAGATGAACGTCGATACGCTCGTCCTCGATGACGGTTTGCAGTATCTGCACCTCAAACACAGGCTCGACATCGTGCTCATCGACCGCCAGGCGCCCTTCGGAAACGAATATCTTCTCCCTCGCGGCACACTGCGCGAACCGCCCGGAAACCTGAAGCGGGCGAGCTACATCTTCATTACGAAGACCACCCCGGGCGGCAACGCCGAATTGATCGAACGAATCCGGAAATACAACCGGACGGCGGAGATTATCGAGTGCGTGCATCGCCCGCTCTATTTGCAGCATGTTTACAACGACGAGCAACTGCCTCTCGATTACCTCCACGGAAGATATGTCGGCGCGCTGAGCGCCATCGCCGCGCCCGACAGTTTCGAGCAGGCGCTTGTGAATCTTGGCGCGAAGATCGAGGTCGCGCGCCACTTTGCGGATCATCACCGCTTCTCGGACAAGGAGATTCTCCACTTCATCAATCGCTGCGCCCGGCGCGATCTCGATGCGGTCATAACGACGGAAAAGGATTCCGTGCGGCTGCCGAGGCTGGAGAAGCTCGACGTGCCGATGTATTTCCTTCGCGTCGAGATCGAAATCCTGAGCGGCCACGAAAGCTGGCAGCACTGCGTGGACCGCATCTGCAACCCGCAGCCGCTGACGCCGCCTGAACGCTTCTTCTAGTCTAAACCGTACGATTCAGTTGGATTTCCTCTTCTAACGCCAGCTGCACAGATACGCGGAGGTTCGCAGAGGAATTTTGCACCATTCGTTCATGCAGTTGGTTCATAGCGCTTTACATCCTTGAATTTATCGAAATCGCGGTCGAAAGACGCGACGGAAACCGTTTCTTCAACAGCACCCGCGGCAAGAAACGCATCGGCGAACCCGACGTTGGCAGTTTGCAAGCGCTCCAGCGCAAAGAGCACCTGATTCGCATCGCGAAGCTTCACTCCGCGTTGCCGGAGCAAAACAGACAGCTTTTCCGCCGCCGTTTTGCGTTCGACGCCGTAAAACGACAGCAAGGTGTAGAAGGTCTCGGCGACGATGACGGGCGATATATCGAGCACAACTTTTCCCGCTCCCGCCTGAACAAACAGGTTCCTTGCCGCGGCTGCCTGGGTGACAGGCTCGCCCGAAAGGAAGCGCAACAGGATGTTGGTATCGACCAAATACCGAGTGGGGCCGCTCACTTAATGCCCTCGTTTCCAGCCTCACGGGCAATGGCTTCGCGCGCGGCTCGCTTTTCCTCTCGGGTCGATGCCACCGGTCTATTGAGCGTCAGGCTCCCAAACAATTCATCGAGCCCGGGAACGGGGCGAATGACAGCCGAACCGTCAGGACGCAGCTCGTAAGACACCCGTTGGCGCGGTGCGAGCTTCAATGCCTGGCGCACCTCCAATGGGATCGTTGTCTGGAACTTGTCGGTAATCGTGGATTGTGTCATGCATCCAGCATACCACGCAATTCCGCATTGTGGCAATGGGTTTGCATTACGGCTTAGGCGTGTGACGAATCGATAGGCTTCAGAGATGCTCTAATCTTAGTCGAGCGTCTGACGATAGCGCTTAACGCCGACGGTCAGAGCGACGGCGGCGAAAAGCGCGATGGGCCATATTTCCGGGGCGATGTCCAGGAGGCCGTTCCCCTTGAGCAGGATGCCGCGGCAGATCCTTATGAAATGCGTCAAAGGCATAACTTCTCCGATGGCCTGCGCCCAGGCGGGCATGCCCCGGAAAGGAAAGAGATACCCGGAAAGCAGAATCGAAGGCAAAAAGACGAAGAAGGCCATTTGCATCGCCTGAAGCTGGTTTTGCGCGATGGTCGAAAACATGATGCCCAGGGCGAGATTGGCCGCGATGAAGACAAAGGCGGCGACCAGCAAAAGCGGCACGCTGCCGAGGATGGGTACGCCAAAGAGAAAATAGGCCATGAACAGAATCAGTCCCAATTGCACATAGCCGACGATAATATAGGGCGCGATTTTTCCGACCAGGACTTCCAGGGGGCGCGTCGGCATGGAGAGGAGGTTTTCCATCGTGCCCCGCTCGCGTTCGCGCGTGATGGCGAGCCCGGTGATCATGATCATGGTCATGGTGAGAATGACGCCCATGAGCCCCGGTACGATGTTGTACTGGGTGTTAATTTCAGGATTGTAAAGTGCATGGACCTGCACATCGAAGGGGCCGCTTGTGCCCTTGAGATAGGCGAGAGAGCCCTTGAGGTCATTTTGCAGCGCGGTCGTGAGGAGAGCATTCACGGAACTGAGGGCATAGCCCGTGGCGCTCGGATCGGTCGCATCGGCTTCGACCAGGACCACGGGCCGGTCGCCGCGAAGCAGGTCGCGGGAGAAATTGGGCGGGATGCTGATGACGAATTGTGCATCGCCCCGGGCAAGCGCCTCGCGGCCATCCTCGTCGCTTTTCAGCAGCCGGTCGAAATTGAAGTAATCGGTATTCTTGAAGGCATAGAGTATTGTGCGGCCCTGCGGCCCGTTGTCCCCCATCAGGACATCGACGGGAAGATGCCTCGGGTTCACATTGATGGCGTAGCCGAAGAGAAGGAGTTGGACCAGTGGGACGCCCAGCATCATCGCGAAGGTCAGCCGGTCCCGGCGCATCTGGATGAATTCCTTCAGGACAATACCCTTAAAGCGCTCCATCGAAAACTTGGGCAGCCAGTTCATGGCGAAAAATTGTCCTTCGATTTATCCATGAGATGAATGAAGACATCCTCCAGTACGGACGGAATTTTCTCCCACTGATAGGGACTGGTGCGAAACGGCGCGATGGCCTTCTCGAGCGCGGCGGCATCATCCCCGCTCACATGCAGCATGGTGCCGAAGATGACGGCCTGTTCCACCCCGGGTTTCTGACGGAGTTTCCCGGCGAGTTGGATGAGGTCGGGGCCGTGGACCGACCAGGTGGTCAGGCCGACGTGGGCGATCACCTCGGCGACCGTTCCGTGGGTCAGCAAGTTGCCGTAGGAAATGTAGGCGAGCCGGTTGCATCGTTCTGCTTCGTCCATGTAATGGGTGGTGATGAGGAACGTCAGCCCCTGGGCGGCCAATAGTTGAATCTGCTCCCAAAAATCGCGCCGCGCCTTGGGATCCACACCCGCCGTGGGTTCATCGAGCAGGAGCAACTTGGGCTTATGGATCAGGCAGGCGGCCAGGGCCATGCGCTGCTTCCACCCGCCGGAAAGCTGCCCCGTCAGTTGCTTCTCGCGGCCGGAAAGCCCCAGTTGCTCGATGCTTTTTTGCACCGCCTCCCGCCGGTCCGGCATGCTGTACATCCGGGCGACAAAATCGAGATTTTCCGCGATGCTCAAATCCTCGTAAAAACTAAACCGCTGCGTCATGTAGCCGACTTGCAGCTTGATTAATTCGCTCTCCTTGATCACGTCATGGCCGAGGCAGGTGCCGTTTCCCGCATCCGGGTGCAGCAGCCCGCAGAGCATGCGGATAAAGGTCGTCTTGCCGCTGCCGTTGGGTCCGAGAAAGCCGTAGATTTCCCCGGGGCGAACCTGAAGATCGATGTTGTTGACGACGGTGCGTTTGTCATAACGCTTCGTCATGCCTTTGACGTCGATGGCGAAATCATCGGCCATAACTCAACGGCCAAACTCCACGTCCACGGGCTGGCCGGGATGCAGTTTGGCGGCGGTCTCGCGGTCGAAGTCGACCTCGACCATGAACACGAGCTTGCCGCGGCTTTCCTCGCTGTAGATGACCGGAGGGGTGTATTCCGCCTCTGGAAAAATGTAGCGCAACGTCCCCGTGAAAGGCTCGGTGACACCGTCGACAAAAACCTGGACTTGATCGCCGGGGTGAATCCTGCCGATCTCTGCTTCCGGGACAAAGGCGCGCACCTCGATGTCCTCGGGCGGGAGTAAAACGACAACAGGGTGGCCCGCGTCAACCCACTCCCCCTCCCGATAAAGTGTGTCGAAGACCAGACCGGCCTGAGGCGCCGTCTGGTGCTTTTGCGAAAAATTCCACTCAGCCTGGGCGAGTCGTTGCCTGTCCTGGTCGCGCGCTGATCGCGCCAGTTGAAAATCGCGCACCGTCGTCACGGCGGTGGGAGGGAGGGCGAGCTGCTCCTGCCGCTCAAAATCCTTCTCGGAAAACGTCAGCGAGGCTTTCGCCTGGTCAAGTGCCGCTTTTTCCACCGTGCGGTCGAGTTCGAAAAAGGGGGTCGGCGGCCTTCACCTGCGCTCCCCGTTGCACATTGAGGCTTTGCAGCGGTCCCGCCAGTTGAGAGGAAACGTAAACGAACTCGCCCTCGACATAACCCTGAACGCGACTGCGCTTCGTGTGGCCGCAACCGGCGAGAAGCCCGAGCAGCATGACCGCCCCGCTCAGGCAAAGAAGCCCCCTTCGACCGCGAGCCGCGATGTCCGATCTTCTCATGGTTTTGACCGGTTGCGTTCCGCGATCACGCCATGAAAAAAGATCGTGAGGATCGTTGAAAGGGCGGTATCCGGGGTCACATCGAGCTCCACGATTTTCGCCGGATTGATGATCGAATCGATCGTCCCGAGTAAAATCTCGATCATCAGCCCGGTGGGGATGTCCTTGCGGATGATTCCCTTCCTGCGCCCCTCGGTCAGCACCTTTCCGAAATGGCGTTCGACCAGCTTGCGGCGGCTGCCCTGAATCGACTTGAACATTTCCGGCGCGTTCCGGTGCATATCGCGCACAAACGGCGGCTGAATTTCCTGCAAGTGCCGCTGAAGGCAGGCCAGGAGTTGCCGCACCGTGGAAACGATGTCGGGCAAGCCGCCAGACGTCACCTGCCCAAGGTCCGCGTCAGCCCGGTGAAACTTATCGACGAGAACAGCCTCAAGGAGCGCTGTTTTGCTTCGAAAGTTGGCATACAGGGTTTTCTTGCTCATCCCAAGCTCTTCCGCCAGATCGTCCATGGTGACGCCGCGAAACCCGTGGGCGAAAAAATGGCACTGGGCGCCGGCAACGATCCGCTGGCGGGCGGAACCTTCGAGCGTCCCCTGGCTCGCCCGCCGTTTAACATGGTGTCTTGATACCTGCATAAATCCTTTGGAAACTAATCCAGTATTGCACGTTTCCTGCTTCGGCGCAAAATCTAAATTCATCCGAAGTCTGCTCCAACTTCCGTTTGACGGCGAAAAGGGAGCTTATCTACAGCGCGCGAGCCTTCGCCAGGAAAGGGAACCGGATCGAATCCGGCTTCAATTTTTCCCAAGATTCGCGTGTTCGGTCCGATACGCCGCTATCTCGCCCACGAACGCCCCGGCGAACTCCCGCAGCTTTTGTTCGCCGACGCCGATCACCCGTCCGAACTGCTCTTCATTCATGGGAAGATCGCGGGCCATCACCCGAAGGGTGACATCCGAAAAAATAACATAGGCGGGCACGCCACGCTCGTCGGCGATGCGCCTTCTCAACGTGCGAAGCCGTTCGAAGAGCACCTCGTCGCAGTCTATCTCTCCGCTTCGTTTCGCGCGCGCGGGCGCGGTGGCAACCGGGATGGGCTTCGTCAGTTGGATTGCCTTTTTCTGTTTAAGCGCGGCCAATCCCTCCGGGGTCAGTTCCATGACGGTGAATTTATCCGCCGTCTGCTTTAGGAGGCCGAGCCGGACCAGCTCGCGTCCGATTGCCTGCCATTGGGCTTTGTTCATTTCCCGGCCTATCCCGAAAACGGAGAGTTCTTCGTGATGCCACTTGCGCACGGCCTCGGTCGCGCCAGCGGTGAGCACTTCGATGACGTGGTTCAGCCCGAAATTAAAGCCGCTCCTTTCCTTTATCCGGTAAACGCAGGACATCAGTTTCTGGGAGACAAGCGTGCCGTCGAAGGTTTCCCTGGGGGAAAGGCAGTTGTCGCAGCCGTCGCAGTTTTCGCCGGGCCATGTTTCTCCGAAGTAGGCGAGCAAACCGGCGCGCCGGCAACCCGCGGACTCGGCGTAGTGGACCATGCCTTGCAGTTGCTCGCGGGCGAAACGCTGTTCCGCCGGATCGGACTTCTCCTGGATGAATTGTGTTTGTTTGACAACGTCACCCGCGCTGAAAAGCAGCAGACATTCGCCCGGCAGCCCGTCGCGTCCGGCGCGGCCGGTCTCCTGGTAATACCCCTCGATGTTTTTCGGCAGATCGTAGTGAATGACGAAGCGGACGTTCGGCTTGTTGATTCCCATGCCGAAGGCGATCGTCGCGCAGATGACGCGCACTTCATCCCGAAGAAATTTCTCCTGGTGGCCGGCCCTCTCTTCGGGGGTCAGCCCGGCGTGATACGGTTTCGCCAGGATGCCGTCGCCGCTCAGACGCCCGGCGACGCTCTCCGCCGTCTTGCGGCTCTGGCAATAGACGATCCCGCTTTCCTTCGGATGCGACCGGATGAATTTCAGCACCTGGTCGTAAGGCTTCGCCTTCGGCAGCACCCTGTAAGTGAGATTCGGCCGGTTGAAACTCGCCACGTAACAGCCGGCATCCCTCATTTCCAACTGCCGCACGATGTCCGCGCGCACCCGCTCCGTGGCGGTGGCGGTGAGCGCCATGAGCGGCGTGCCCGGAAAGTGATCCCTCAACTGGGATAGCTGGCGGTATTCGGGGCGGAAATCATGCCCCCATTCGCTGATGCAATGCGCCTCATCGATGGCTATCAGGTTGACGTTCCAGCGTTTTGCGTGTTCGAGGAACCCGGGCAGCATGAGCCTTTCCGGAGCCATGTAAAGAAGGCGGAACTTGCCGCCGTGGAGATCGCGGAAACGCGCGCGCGATTCGGCGGCATCGATCGAAGAATTGAGGAGTGTCGCCGCCACGCCGCTCGCCTGCAAGGCATCGACCTGGTCTTTCATCAATGAAATCAGAGGCGCGACGACCAGGGTCAGCCCTGGCCGGAGGAGGGCCGGCAACTGGAAGCAGAGCGATTTGCCGCCGCCGGTGGGGAGCAGCGCGAAGACATCCTTGCCGTCGAGCGCGTCGCGGATGATCTCCTCCTGGAGCGGGCGGAAAGAGGAGAAGCCGAAGTATTGTTTGAGCGCGGGTAAAAGCGGGACGGGAGGCATGGAAGGCGCTCGAATTATATACTATCTTGCGCGAGCCGCCACAGTTGGCGAGAGTCACCGCCTTCATGCTCACGATTTCCCAGGTAACGAAAAGCTTCGGCGGCCGCATGCTCTTCGTGGACGCGTCTCTCCAGGTGAACCGGGGCGACCGCGTCGGACTCGTCGGCCCGAATGGCGCGGGGAAAAGCACCCTGTTTTCCCTCATCCTCGGCGACGGCTCTCCGGATGAGGGGAAGATCGTCCTCGAGAAATCGGCGACCCTTGGCTACCTGCCGCAGGAGAGCGCGCAGGCAGGCGACGAGAGCGTCCTGGAACTGGCGTGCGCCGTCACGCCGGAATTGGCCGCGGCGCGGCGCATCCTGAGCACGACGGCGGAAGATTCCGTCGAGCATCACGAGGCGCTTCACACCTTCGGCGAGCACGACGGCTGGCAGCTCGAAGCGAAGGCAAAGCGGATTCTCGCCGGCCTGGCGTTCCGCGAATCGGATTTTGAGCGGCCCGCCAAAGCGCTGAGCGGCGGCTGGATCATGCGGGCGCACCTGGCTCGCCTGCTCGTGCAGGAGCCCGACCTGTTGCTGCTCGATGAGCCGACCAACCACCTCGACCTCGAATCGCTCGTCTGGTTGCAGGCTTACCTGCGCAACTATTCCGGGGCGATCGTCATGGTTTCGCACGACCGCGAATTTCTGAACCAGCTCGTCGGTTCCATCGTCGAGATCAGCCGGCAGCGCTTGCAGCGGTATCGGGGGAATTGGGACACTTACGTCGAGCAAAAGGCTTCGCGGGAGGAGCAGCATCTCGCCGCGTACAAGAACCAGCAGCGCGAGATCGACGCGTTGCAGGAGTTCGCGGACCGTTTCCGGGCAAAGGCCACCAAGGCCGCGCAGGCCCAGAGCAAGCTCAAGCAGATCGAGCGGATGGAGAAGATCGAGGCGCCCGTCGCGCGCGAGAAGACGGTCCATTTCCGATTCCCGCAGCCGCCGCGCGGCGGAACGCGCTCCATCCGGCTTGAAAACGTCGATCACGCTTATGGCGACCTCGTCGTTTACACCGGCCTGAATTTCGAGGCTGAGCGCGGCCAGCGCACCGTCCTCGTCGGGCCGAATGGCGCGGGGAAATCGACGCTCCTCAAGCTTCTTGCCGGGGTCATCCCTGTGCAAAAGGGGACGCGCGAACTCGGGCACAACGTCAAGGCCGGCTACTTTTCCCAGCATCGCGTCGAGATGCTGACCCCGCGCCATACGGTGCTCGAAAGCGCGCTGGACATGCGAAATCCGGTGTCCGAACAGACCGCCCGCACCGTTCTTGGATCCTTCCTCTTCCGCGGCGACGACGTGTTCAAGCCCGTCGCCGTCCTCAGCGGCGGCGAGAAGACGCGCCTGGCCCTGGTAAGATTGCTGCTCGACCCGCCCAATCTGCTGTTGATGGATGAGCCGACGACGCACCTCGATATCGGAAGCATCGACGCGGTCATCGGAGCTTTGCAACAATTTGAAGGGACGCTCATCTTCATCAGCCACGATGTCCATTTCATCCGAGCCATCGCCAAAACCGTCCTTCACGTCAACGCCGGAAAGCTCACCCCGTACGCGGGGGATTACGATTACTACCTCGAGAAATCCCGCGCCGGCTCCGCTCGTTCCGCTCTGACCGCCGGCGGCAAACTGCAAAACGCGCAGCCCATCCTGCCCGCGCAGGCCGGCCTGTCCGCTTCCCCTCCCGGCATGCGCGAAATGCGCGAGCAGAAACGCGCCGAAGCCGAAGAACGCAAAACGGAATCCAAGGTGAGGCGCGACCGCGAAAAGCGCGTCAAGGAACTGGAGATGCGCATACTAAGCCTGGAAGAAGAGCAGAAGCGGCTGACGGCGGAACTTGAAAAGCCGGAGACTTACGAATCGGGCGGCCAGGCGATGCAACTCAATCGCGAGTTGCTGGCCGTCGCCGACGACCTCGCGCGCGTGACCGCGGAATGGGAAAAGCTGGTCGAAAAAAGCGGCCCGTGAAATTACCGGCGCAGCCCGGCTCTTCCGCCAATGTCAGGCAAAAACCCGGTGAGCAAGCCTATCAAAGGCAGAAACGAGCAGACGTGGAAAACGTAACCGATGCTCGTGCGATCCGCGAGAATCCCCAGCACCGCCGCGCCGATTCCAGCCATCCCGAATGCCCAGCCGAAAAAGATGCCGGCGATCATCCCCACATTCCCCGGAACCAACTCCTGCGCGTAAACGAGTATCGCCGAGAAGGCCGATGACAAAATGAGCCCAATGACGACGCTCAGAACACACGTCCAGAAAAGCCCCGCGTACGGCAATATCAACGTGAAGGGAGCCACTCCCAGGATGGAAACCCAGATCACCACTTTCCGGCCAAAACGATCCCCGGCCGGGCCTCCGATCAACGTCCCGGCAGCCACGGCAAAAAGAAAAATGAAGAGATAGATCTGCGCGGTGGGTATGGAGACGTGGAACTTACTGATCAAATAGAAGGTGTAATAATTAGTGAGGCTGACCAGGTAGAAGTACTTCGAAAAGATGAGCAACCCCAGGATCGCCAGGGCAAAGATTACCCTTCCGGCGGGAAGTTCGACGTGACCCCGGGGCCGCTGGGTTTTCCCCTCGATCCTGAATCGATTCACCCGGTACCAGCTTCCGACGTTCCACAAAATGAGGATGCCGGCAAACGCCGCCAGGCAAAACCAGAGAACGCGCGCCTGCCCTCCCGGCACGACGATCAACGCCGCCAATAGCGGCCCCAGCGCGCTGCCCGCATTGCCGCCCACTTGAAAAAGCGACTGCGCGAAGCCGTGCCGTCCGCCCGACGCCATGTGCGCCACCCGTGAAGACTCCGGATGAAACACCGCCGAACCCACTCCGACGAGCGCGGCGCAAAAAACGATGGCGGGGAAACTTCCCGCCCTCGACAGGAGCGCCAAGCCGACGAGCGTCACGCCCATGCCCGCCGCGAGCGAATAAGGGAGCGGCTTGCGATCTGTATAAAGACCGACGACGGGTTGCAGGATGGAAGCCGTGCATTGAAAAGTGAGCGTGATGAGGCCGACCTGGGCGAAGTCCAGATGGTAGGCCTCCTTCAAAAGGGGATAGATAGCCGGAATCAGCGCCTGGATCGCATCGTTGAGCAGATGCGAAAAACTGATTGCCAGCAGAATGCCAAGAACAGCCGGGGGCGGCATCGGCACGCGCACGACGTTTTCAGCATCAGCCTTTTCGGATGTAATCACGAGGGGTGTATTCTTGCATTGGCGCCCCTCAATTACAAAGCCGCGATCAAATCTCCGAACATTCACAGGCTTTTTTCGCTGATCCTGTTTTGCCGTCGCGCTGGCGCGCCATTGGCCGCCGATGTATCACAAACTGATGCGCAAACTTGTCCTTTCCGTTTGTTCCTGCCTCGTGCTGTCGGCCGGCTCCGCGTTTGCGCAGAACGCCGTCGTCACCGTCGCCGTCGACGCGGCCGCTGACAGGCATCCCATCAACCCGAACATCTACGGCGTCGCTTTCGGCAGCGCCTCGGCGCTCGCGGGCATAAACGCCCCTCTCAATCGCTTCGGCGGAAACACCGCCACCCGGTACAATTGGCGGCTGAATGCCTTCAACCACGCCTCCGACTTTTACTTCGAGAGCATCGGCGAAAGCAGCGCCGTCGCCGGGGCGGCGGGAGATGATTTCGTCGCAGCCAGCAAGGGTGGGGGCGCCCAACCGATGATCACAGTCCCAATGATCGGCTGGGTCGCCAAACTCGGCGCGAATCGAGCAAAACTGGCCAGTTTCTCCCAGGCGAAATACGGCGAGCAGACGGCCGCCGATCACCCCTACTTTCCCGATGCTGGCAATGGCATCCTGAAAAGCACGGGAAAATACGTCGCTGGAAACGATCCGAACGACGCCGACGTTTCCTGCGACTCCTCTTTCCAGAAAACCTGGATAGAGCACCTCGCCGGCAAATGGGGCGACAGCCTCCACGGCGGCGTCCGCTATTATTTCACCGACAACGAGCCGAGCATCTGGTTTTCCACGCACCGGGACGTCCATCCGACCGGGCCGACCATGGCTGAGATCGAGGGAAAAATCGTCGACTACGCAACCCGCATCAAGGAAGCCGACCCCGGAGCCCTCGTTGCCGGCCCGGAGGAATGGGGCTGGGGCGGGTACCTTTACAGCGGCTACGACCAGCAGTGGGGGGCCTCGCACAACTATACGGGCTACCCTGACCGCGCGGCGCATGGCGGGCAGGATTACATTCCGTGGCTGCTCGACCAACTCAAGCGGGTGAGCCTGCCCGGCGGAAGGAGAGTCCTGGATGCTCTCACCGTCCACTATTATCCCCAAGGCGGAGAATTCGGCGATGACGTCTCGGCCGCGAAGCAACTTCTGCGCAACCGCTCCACGCGCTCCCTGTGGGATCCGAACTACGTGGATGAAAGTTGGATCCATGACAAGGTCCGCCTCATCCCGCGCCTGCGCGAATGGGCCGGCCGGCATTACTTTCCCGGCACGCCCATCGGTGTGACGGAGTACAATTGGGGAGCGGAAGGCCACATTAACGGCGCGACCGCCCAGGCTGACGTCGAAGGCATCTTCGGACGCGAAGGCCTCGATTACGGCGTCCGCTGGACCACGCCCGGCGCGACCACGCCTGTTTACAAAGCCATGCAAATGTACCGCAACTACGACGGCCATGGAGGCGCTTTCGGCGACATCAGCGTCCGCGCCGCCGCGCCCAATCCCGACAACCTTTCCGCATTTGCCGCGGTGCGCACCGGCGACGGTGCGCTCACCGTGATGGTCATCAACAAAGTGCCGGCTGGAACGACGGATTGCGCTTTGCAAATGAGTCATTTCGCCGCCGGGGCCCAAGCCCATGTCTGGCAGATGACCTCCGCCAATGCCATCAAGCAGGGCGCCGATCTCCATGTCGCGGACGGCAATCTCAGCCTAACCCTTCCGGCGCAGAGCATTACCCTCTTTGTCGTGCCTCCGGCGAACTGAGACGGGAAAAACAAAAGCTTGACGGAGATACCTTATGGTATAAGGCTATATGCCATCAGGCCATGAAACTTTCCAAGAAAACCCTCGATGGCAATATGGACACTCTGCTGCTGGCTGTCCTCAGCGAAGGCCCCAGCTACGGCTATCAGATGGTCCAGGATCTCAACGCCAGGGCGCCCGGAGTTTTGAAAACGGGGGAGGGGACGATTTACCCGGTCCTTCACCGGCTCGAGGAACGCAAACTCATCCAGTCGTCCTGGCGCACGGGGGAGACCGGACGGCAACGCCGTTATTACCGGGTTACCAGCAGGGGCAAAAAGGCGCTCTCCGACAGCCGCCTCCAGTGGGCTTCTCTCAAGAAAGTCATGAATACGGTCCTGGGCGAGAACCCCGTCCCCGAATTCAGCCAATCGAAAACCGGATTTGCCGCATGAAAAGCATCCTTGATCGTTATATCGACCGCGTCCTTGTTTATGCGAATAAACTGGAGCCGGAGTCCGAAGCCATCCGGCAGGAATTGAAGGACCATCTCCTGCAAAAGGTGGAGGATCTGGCCGCTGGCGGCCTCTCGAGGGAAGAAGCGGTGCTCGAGGCCTTGCGCAAGCATGGTTCGCCGAAGGTCATCGGATACCGGCTCCGCGGGCCGTTCCCGTGGATCGACATTCGCTCCCATGGAACGGCTCGTGGCGTGATCGCCATTGGGCCGAGGGCCGTGGGGATTTTTGCTTTCGGCGCGTTTGCCGTGGGGGTGTTCGCCATCGGCGGCGCCGCGATTGGGATTTTCAGCGTGGGAGCCTTCGCGTTTGGCCTGCTTTTCGCCTGGGCCTGCCTGGGCATCGGCGGCCTTGCGTATGCCGCAATGGCGATAGGCGTCGTTGCGGCGGGAGCCGTGGCCGTCGGAGCGGTCGCGGTGGGAGGCGTGGCCGTCGGTGGATGGATTCCCTCCCGATTCCATGGATCGGTGAACATCAGCCACTACACGGCGAATAATGCGCCGTCCTTTCTGAAGTATCTCGCTCGCTTGCTGGATGTCGCCGCCTTTATCGACCGATACATCGGTATCATCCTGCCGGCCTACACCGTCGCGCTTCTCGTTTTGTTCTACCTGCAATATCGCGAAGGAAAGAGGGTTCGGGTCCACGACGACTGGCTCCTCGACGGATAGCTCTTTGTCCATCGACTTTCCATTCTCTTTTTGCGAGCCTCCCTTGAGATGTTCGCAAAAATCTCCTCGGCCGCCGTTTACGGCGTCGATGCGTTCGAGGTCGAGATCGAGGTGAATGTCGCGGGGGGAAACCCCGCCATCATCATCGTGGGATTGCCCGATGCCGCCGTCAAGGAAAGCCGGGATCGGGTTGTGACCGCGATCAGCAACAGCGGCTACCGCTGGCCCAGGGGGCGCACCACCATCAATCTCGCTCCCGCCGATATCAAGAAAGAGGGGCCGAGCTTCGATCTGCCCATCGCGCTCGGCATGATCGCAACGGGCGAAGATGTCGATCTCCCAAGTCTTGAGCAATACGCGTTCGTCGGCGAACTGGCCCTCACCGGCGCGGTGCGCGCGGTGAAGGGCGTCCTTCCCATTGCCATCGAAGCGCGCCGCAGGAAAAAGAAGGCGCTTTTCGTGCCGGAGTTCAACGCGCGTGAAGCGGCGATTGTCAAAGGGCTGGACGTTTATGGCGTGACCAGCCTGCGTGAAACATTCGAATTCCTGAAAGGTGAGCGGATGCTCGCGCCGGTGAAGGAAGATAACTTTTTTGACGCGCATCGGCGTTACGACGTGGATTTCGCGGACGTCAAAGGCCAGCCGCACGTGAAACGCGCGATCGAAGTGGCCGTCGCCGGCGGACACAATATCTTGATGATCGGGCCGCCCGGCTCGGGGAAATCGATGCTGGCGAAACGGATTCCCACCATCATCCCGCCGATGACGCTGGAGGAGGCCATCGAGACCACCAAGATACACAGCATTTGCGGGCTGCTCGACCCGGCGCATTCGTTCGTCACGACGCGCCCGTTCCGCTCTCCGCACCACACGATTTCCGATGCCGGCCTGCTGGGCGGCTCGACGAATCCGACCCCCGGCGAAGTGAGCATAACCCATAACGGAGTGCTCTTTCTCGACGAGCTTCCCGAGTTCAAACGTTCGACGCTCGAAGTGCTCCGCCAACCGATAGAAGAGGGGAAAGTAACGATTTCGCGCGCCGCCGGCTCGATGACGTTCCCCTCCGAGTTCATGCTCGTGAGCGCAATGAACCCATGACGTTGTGTTGCTCTTTTGTTACGTCTTTCACGGAGGGGAGGTAGTAGAGTTCGATGCTGATTTCGCCGTCGCCAACGGTTATGCGCTCGACGATGTTCTCGACGATTTTTCGTTTGTCCTCAAAGGAGAGCTTCGGCCACTGACCGTAGAGGTTGCGAGCGGCGTTGAGGTTTTCATCGCTCGAAAGCAGGCTTATTTTGAGCACGTCGACTTCGGCCTGGAGGCACGGAATTTCATCTTCGATCTGCTTTGCCCTTTCCTCCAATGGACGGTTGCGCTTGCCGAAGCCTTCCGAAGAAATCTGCTTTTCCACGTAGAGGCGATAAACGACATCCATTTCGGTGTTCACTTTTTCGAGTTCACGACGCAGGCCGGAAACGATTTCTTCCTTTTGCCCAATCGTTTCATCGACCTGTTTCAGGTGCGCGGTGATGTCTTCCGGCGAGAGCAAGAAGTCGCGAAGCTGTTCGAAAAAAACGGCTTCAAGATCATCGGTCGGCACTTTATTGCGGCATGACAGGCAGGTGTATTTTGCCGTGTTGGTCGGCACATACATTTTGTGGCCGCAGGCGCAATATGCCACTCCGGCGAAAAGTTGGACGGCGTGTTTTGTCGTGCGCTTCGAAGCTCCCCTTTGGCCGGTTAAGATGCCATTGCACGCTTCCCACAATTCTTCCGGAACGATTGCCTCGACTTCCTGGAATACCCAATCCGAAGTCGGCTTCATTTTCCAATGCTTTTTCTGGCCGAGGCTCTGGGTGTAATTGGCCCGCCGAAGCCCCTTGGCGGTCGGGTCTTCCAAAAGGCGCGTGATTGTCGTATCGGAAAACTTGGAGCCGTTTCGGGTGCGGTGTCCCGCATCGTTGAGAATCCGCGCCACAGTCCTACGTCGCCGATGGTCTGCAAAAAGCTCGTATATCCGCCGACGCACCGGAGCTTCCTCTGGATCAGGAAGGAGCTTCTTATCCACCCACTGATAACCGAACGGTGCCGCGCCACCAAGCGACTTGCCGAGCTTGGCGCGAATCGGAACCGAGGCCGCAACCCTCTCCGCGATCTCTTCCCGCTCCCATTGCGCCATTGCCGCGATCATCGTGTAGAAAAGCCGACCGGCAGGCGTTGACGTATCGATTGATTCTTGAAGGGACACCAAGTCAGCGTCGCAGGAGCGGAAAATGTCGGCAAAATCTAAAAGCTCTCTCGTATTGCGGGCGAGACGGGCGAGCTTGGAGAAAATGATCGCGCTGATATGCCCCCGGCGAATATCGGCAAGCATGCGTTGCGTTTCGGGATGCTGGAGCACCGATTTTCCGCTGACCGCCTCCAAGTGATAGACCTCTCGCACGTCCCAGCCTTTCGCTTGCGCGTAATATTTTGCGCGCTGCCCGTGATGCTCTGGACTCTCCCCCTTCGCTTGATCCTCCGTTGAAACGCGAATCCAAATGCCGACAGATTTTTGAACATCGTTACCGTTGTGAATTGTTTTCATCGCTTGCAGAATTTCTCTTTTTGTGACACATAAGGACTAAAAAGGCAAGAACTTTTGTGACACACAAAGGAAAAAGGAAAATGGGACGACCCAGCGCCCTCCAGACGGAGTCACGCTCCATTTTCATTTCGACTCGGCTTGCACCAACCGAACATCGAGAAATTTTAAAGGCCATCCGCGAGAGCGGCCAAAAGAAATCCGACTGGTTGCGAGAGGCACTTTTAACAAAAGCTCATAAAGCAACATAACTCCGTTACACACCGTGTTACAGCCACAAAATAACGCCGCAGCGGCTTTGCAATTACCTTGTGCATGAAGGTTTAGGATTTTAAATGGGACAACACACACAGCGATACAAAATCAAAGCCCAGAAATCCTCGCGTACATTCGTCGACATTTTCGCAGGTTGCGGCGGTCTTAGCTTAGGCTTGCTCCAAGCAGGATGGAATGGGTTATTCGCAATTGAGCAAGACGTGAATGCGTTTGAGACACTCCAAGCTAATCTGATATCTACTGAATCCCCACTCAAATTTTCGTGGCCAAAATGGCTTCCTCAGTCGCCTTTGAGCGTTAAAGAGGTCCTAAAACAGTATCGCCTTCCGTTGACCAAGATCGCCAAATCGGTTGACCTACTTGTAGGTGGCCCGCCCTGCCAAGGATTTTCAACCGCTGGTCGACGCGATCCTAACGATCCTCGCAATAATGTCGTTAAGTCATACCTTAAATTTGTGGAGCTCTTACAGCCTCGCATTGTCTTAATCGAGAATGTCAGGGGAATCACTGTTGATTTCGACGATACTAACTCGCCCGATGGAAAAATAAACTACGCTGTCTGGCTGCAAACTGAACTTTCCAAGAATTACGTTGTCTCATCTAGAATGGTCGATACCTCCAAATTCGGCGTTCCACAGAGACGACAACGTTATTTCGTCATCGCAATTCGCCGAGATTGCTCTGATGCATTTCGTAGGTGCCCGTTTGACTCAATCGAGGCCGGCCGCCATGCCTTTCTCAGGTCGAAAGGAATTCCAAATATTCCAGTTGGGGCGAGGGCAGCCATCTCCGATCTGGAAATCTCACGTAACGGTAAAAGACCGTGCAAGGATTTTCACGGATTCGAGGAAATCGCTTATCGAGCACCGTTGACATCGTATCAAAAGCTTATGCACGCTGGAGTAAATGGCGAAGTCTCCGATACACGTCTGGCGCGGCATAAGCCCGAGATAGCGGCACGCTTTAGGAAGATAATTGCTTTTTGTCATTCTGACGGAAGGCTCAACGTGTCACTCTCGTTAGAACGACGCGCCAGCTTCGGTTTACGCAAATCCGCAATTAGGGTCTTGGATCCTGATAATCCATCACCAACCATTACTAGCATGCCCGACGATTTGATCCATTATAGTGAACCTCGCGCATTAACAGTACGGGAAAACGCCCGATTACAAAGCTTTCCGGACTGGTTTTGCTTCAAAGGAAAGTATACAACCGGCGGCGAGCGGAGGAGAAAGGAGATTCCCCGCTTTACCCAGGTGGCAAATGCAGTTCCCCCTTTGGTGGCCGAGGCAATTGGGCTTACTCTAGCGCGATGTTTTTCCAGACCCTAAGCTATTCTTTCATCTTGAGAACATCTACCAGTCCTTCGAACATCTCCTGAAATGCGAGAAGCTCTACTCGAAGCTTTTTCATCTCCTGGCTCGTGAACTCCTTACCGTTCTTATAAATCAACCTACGGGAGAAACCCTCGCGTTGAACGCGAACATGGGCCAAAATATTCCGCCTGGGAATCGTATCCGTGACATAGGTTTTCATGGACTTACATTGGTCGTCATACTTAGCCCGTTCGGAGAGGACCTTGCGCAGCAGGTTAAGCCGATCCACGCTCGTATACAGATTGTATATTTTGAGAAGCGTAGCCATATCAACTGCCGTGGCTATGGCTGCGGCATCCTTTTCGAAGCGCGTACGAATTTCGGCCATGCGCTTCGCAATTATTTTAAGTGCATTTTCAGGAATTTTCCCCTCATCGCATGTAAGACCTAAACAATCGTTTACAAAATTATCGATATCGCTGGTGGTCCCCATAATAATTCCGCGTGAGTGGTCGATATCGAGAACTTTCTTAACAAGCGCTTCGCAAACACCTGCAACAGTGTCCGGTAATCCATCGCGGTCTGAACAAAAGACACCTTGAATCTTCTTCTTAGCCATGAGTGCCAGCAAATCAGCTGCCCGCGCCGAATAAAATATTATATCCTTGTAGGGAAAGGTCTTTCGCACTTCTAAAAGACCATCATCACCCTTCGGCCCCGTCCCGAGGTCATAGTCCATGAGAATGAGGTCGATGTGATCGCCAAAGATATCTGAAGCTAAATACTTCTTGGCCTCCTTGATCGAAGCTGCGAATTCGGTTTGAAGTCTAAAACCCTCCTTTCGTACCAAATAGTCGATCCTCTTAGCCTGAGCCTTAACCGCATCCCGTTGATCCTCAATCCATAGAATATTAAAGTCTAATCTCATTTTGATATCCTAATAAGAAAAACAGCTCCAGCGCCTTTTACCCTTTGCGCCTCGATCGTACCATTCATTTCACCCAATACGTGCTGGACATGATAAAGCCCTAAACCAGAGCCGTCTGTCATCGTAAATCCCTTTTCAAAAACGCGCGACAGGTCAGTTATCCGATGATGAAATCCTTTAGCGTTATCACTAACTCGAATGTGGATCGCGTTTTTGCTTGGATGGGTAATATCGAAGGAAATTCTCGTAGCCTTTGCCTTTTTGGCGTTCGCAATCAAGTTGTCAACGACTACAGAAACATCAATAGGCTTGAACTTCTGAATGAACCCTTT
>Ga0302324_100002236_pt1 | contig 45469 bp, 40 predicted proteins | sample Palsa_T0_1_FD_201949 | JGI IMG/M metagenome (GOLD analysis project Ga0302324, IMG submission 201949) | Peat permafrost microbial communities from Stordalen Mire near Abisko, Sweden - Palsa_T0_1 | ecosystem: Environmental > Terrestrial > Soil > Palsa > Peat permafrost | place: Sweden: Abisko... | reverse complement strand
GACGCGCCGTCCATGTATTCCTATGATCCGTGGGAGCGCGTGAACCGCTTCACCTATAGATTCAATGCGCGGTTTGACGAAGCCGTATTCTTGCCCGTCGCTTATGGTTATGGGCGCTTGCCGGCACCGATTCGTTCCGGCGTGCATAATTTCTTCAGGAACCTGGACGAGGTGAAGACAATAATCAACTACGCGGTACAACTGCAACCGGCGGCCGGCGCACACAGTCTCGGAAGATTCCTCATCAATACCACGCTGGGAATCGGCGGTTTGTTCGATGTCGCGACGAAGTTCAATCTCGAAAGCGAGCCGACGGGCTTCAGCATGACGCTGTCCAGATGGGGCCTGCATCCGGGTCCGTATGTGGTGCTGCCGTTACTCGGGCCGTCGACGCTGCGCGATAGTGTTGGGTTGCTCGCGGATTTCGGCGTCGCGTACGGAATCAATCTGGCCGACCTGTACCGCGGCGATAAAACCTGGGCATTTGGGGTCGTTGATGCGGTCGATCAGCGCGCGAATACCAGTTTCCGTTACTACGCTACCGGTTCCCCGTTCGAGTACGAAACGGTTCGCTTCCTCTACGTACACAGGGAGCTGATCGAGGACGACGCCCTGCATGTCAAGGATCAACCGAAGGTGCGCGACGTCGACAAGCCCGCCGGGCAGTGAGCGAGCCGTGAATCCCTGCGGATGAATAGTGCCGCTGCAGCCTTTGCGGGGGTTGGCACAACACGCCTCGCGCTCGTGATGGTGTCTGTATTAGCAGGCTGGGGCGGTCTTGCGCTGTGGTATCAGGTCCCGGGCGGACGAATCCGCAAGAGTGTGTCGGTGACTGCCTGGGCCGCGCTCAGCGGCGCAATGTTGATTGCGCTATGGCAGAGCTGCTTGGTACTCGGGCTCCTCGGCTTCACAGTTGCGTTTGCTGCTCTGCTTGGCTGGTGGCACAGACTTGTGCCGTCCAATGACCGGGTGTGGGCCGATGACGTGGCTGAAATGACAACGGGTACGGTGGAGGGCAGTCGCGTGACCCTGCACAACGTGCGCAATTTCGACTGGCGCAGCGATTCGGACTATACGCGGCGCTGGGAATCGCGCAGTTATGACCTTGAGAGCCTGGACTGCGTCGACATGATTCTGTCGTACTGGTCGAATCAGGCCATCGCGCATGTATTGATTTCATTCGGCTTCAATAATGGCGAGCATGTGGTGTTCTCGGTGGAAATCCGAAGAAGGAAGGGCGACGGATTTTCAGAAATCGGAGGTTTTTTCAAGGAATTCGAGCTCAGCGTCATCGCTGCCGATGAGCGGGACGTCATTCGCGTTCGAGCCAACATACGCGCTGAGGACGACTATCTTTATCGAATTCGGCTGCCGGTGCCGGCCATGCGCTCATTGTTTCTGGCCTATGTCGACCAGGCGAACCGCCTTGTAGTGGCACCGCGCTTCTACAATACGTTAAGCGTCAACTGCACCACGCTTGTCTATCATATGGTGAAACACATCGTAGGATACCTACCATGGGATTACCGGCTGCTGCTCTCGGGCTATCTTCCCGCATACGTTTACCGTATCGGTGGTCTTGATACACGCTATACGCTTAAGCAACTGCGGGCATTTGGGCGCATCACTGAACGCGCCAAGAAGTCCGGCCGCAGCGCGACATATTCGGCCGACATTCGCCAGGGCGTGCCGCGCGTTGAGGCTCGGGAACTCGCAGAGCGCGCTGCGCCGGCTTCATCCCGGCATTCTGCGTGAGATTCGGGCTCTACACGGTTCTGCGAGCAGGCCCAAGACGACCGGGCACGTAGCATTAGACCAACTTGAACGATTCGGAGCCGATCACTGCGGCGCTTGCGCCATATCCGCCTCATCCTGCTTGAGGAGGTCTTCGGGGCGAAGCTCGCGGTTCGACAGCGGCGGCCACGGTCTGGTTCGATATTGCGACCCGAGATTCCAGCAAAGCGCATGGCCTTGGAGCCGACTACTGTGCACTCGTTCGTGAGTTCTGAAGCATCCCTGCCGAGGATCAGGGTGCCCGTCCAGTCATTACCCAGGGCCGATTTTCAAAGTGTCGAGATACTGCCTGACCGATTCGCGAAAGCCCTCGCTGCTCGTTACGGTGGCGCCCCCGACGAGCACCAAAATGGCGTCGCCGCGCGGGGTGCGACTGATCTCCGTGACGTGACGCATATTTACGAGGCAGGAGCGGCTGATCCGCAGCATCGGCTGCGATTGCAGGGATTTTTCCGCCTGCTGCAGCGTGCTGCGTGCGTGAAAAACCTCGCGCCCCACAGTGATCTTGACATAGTTACGATCCGCTTCCACGACTTCGACGTGAGTCACATCAAGAACATGCATGCGGCTTCCGGACTCCGCCAGGATGCGCGGTGGAGCACTCGCCGCGGCCGCAGCCTGCAGATGCAGCTGTTGCAGCGCCGATGACATGGTCGCTTGTCGGTCGGTAAGGCTCTCCGTCGCGTGCCGGCGACGGACGCGCGCGAGAGATCTGCTGAAGCGCTCATAGTCGAACGGCTTCAAAAGGTAGTCGATCGCGCAGACCTCAAATGCTTCCAGCGCGTAGTGATCGAAAGCGGTCACAAACACGATCAACGGCAGCGTCTGAGGATCCAGTGCACGTGCGAGCGCGATGCCGTTCAGCAAATCCATCTGGATATCGAGAAACAGCAAGTTCGGCGGGCGCGCGCGAATCGCTTCAAGTGCGCTGCGGCCGTCGCCGTACTCGCCGACAATCCGCAGGTCAGGCTCGCGCGCACAATACTCGCGCAGCGACCGGCGCGCTGCCGGTTCGTCGTCGACAATGACCACTTCCATCATAACGCCTGAGCGCGAGAATAACGCGCGCGCGCTTCTATGACCAACCGCTTACGGCCCATCCCGCAAGTAGGGCATACGAATCTCCGCAATCCAATCATTGTCGTCACCGGCGCAGGCGCGAAAGCTTGCGCGTCCGCCGAACTGAATGGCGAGGCGCTCCCGGACGTTTTTAAGGCCAATTCCGTCGCGGCCCAGCTGTTGCCTGCGCACCATCGAATTGACCACTCGCAGGCATAGAGTCTCTTCATCGATAAATGCCTCGACACGTATTACGACAGCACCCGCGTCTCCTGCAAGGCCGTGAACGACGGCATTCTCGACCAACGGCTGCAGGATCAAACTCGGTACCCATGCCGCCGGAAGTGAGTCGTGAGCCGGCACGCGCACCGTGAGCCGGTCGGAGAATCTCTTCTGCTGCAAATCGAGGTACAAGCGTACAAATTGCAGCTCGTCGCTCAGCCGCGAGAGTTCACGCTCGCCCGCCTTCAGGAGGCGGCGCAGCAGGTCGGCAAGCTGCACGACCATCGATTGTGCCGTCACGGGATCCCAATCGATTTGTCCGCGTATGGTGTGCAACAGGTTGAAGAGCGTGTGCGGCGAGAGTTGCATGCGCAATGCCGCCAGATGCGCCGCATTCAATGAGCGCTCAAGTGCAGCCGTACGCAGCTGCGCATCGCGCAGACGCCGGTAGAAGTCGAAGCCGGCAACCAGAGCGAGGCCAAAACCGTAGGTCAGAAAGAAGCTCGTGATGCTCGCGAGCCAAATCGGGATGACAGGCCCGGAGACGAAGGCGGCAAAACCCATATGCTCGTCATGTACTGGCCCATGATGCCAGGGCATCGCGCCGACTAGGATCTCTGCGAGGGTAAGCTCCGGCGACGCCAGCACCGAAAATGCGAGGCCCAATATCAGCTGGGTGGGGACGGCTCGCCAGAGCGGCTGCCATCCGACGCGCAGCGATGCCCACACGCAGGTCAGCAGCGCCGGATAGAGCAGGATGTGTTGCAGCAGCCGCGCGTCCCAGGGCGCGAACACGTACCCGGCGTTCAGCACGAGGAGCATTGCTTGCATGCTGTTTGCGTACAGCACATTTGATAGCGCAACGTAGACCCAGAACGCGGTGAGAATCCCGAAATAGGGCGAGATAGTCAGCTTCGCAAGTAGCGGGCTATGGCCGATCTCGTAAGCAGGTCGGTCGGCGCTGCCGGCGGGCTGAACCAATGGCAAAGCGTTCATTCAGACGCCTCCTTATTCTCAAGCGATCTAGCAGACGCACCTAGCCTACCCCGGCGGCGGCCTGGGCGGCGCACCATCGCCGCTGTTCCGGGGACGATACCGTCGCAGCGAGGGACGAAGCCGCGACGACTCGAGGTACGGTTGCGATGAAGCGAATCTGCTTGATCAGCGCAGGTTTCCGCGCCACTTCTGGAGTTGCCGCGTACTTTGGTACGAACGCGTCGGTTGCAGGGATAACTTCGACAGGGGATGGCTTCGCGCGCCGCGCGGATGGGAGTCTCATATCCCGGTCGCGAAGGTATGCGGCAAATGAAGCAATATTCCGGTTACAAAATTTAGGAGAGCCACAATGTCTGCAATCACGATCAAATGCCAATCCCTGCTGCCAACGCGTGTGCGAGCCTTAGTGCTCGTTGGATGCGTGCTTGGCATCGGATCAAGCCTGGCGCACGCTGCGACCGCCGCCGAGGATGTTCCGTCGGTCGCGGTACAATATTCTCCTCTCGACCTGACCTCAGATGAAGGTGCGCGCATTCTGTACCGCCGCATCGCTAGCGCAGCACAGGCAGTGTGTCCGGAAGCAGACTCGCGCGATCTCGACGGCTTTGCACGCAGCAAATCCTGTCGCTCCGATGCGATAGCGCGAGCCGTCCGCGACATTCATAGCCCGCGTCTTGCCGCACTGTACAGTGCGCGCACGACTCATGGATGATCGCTGTTCTCCACACGGCGCCGACTGCACGCTCGGGCAGATGGGATCGTGGACCATGCGCTCCCATCTTCCCGAGGCGGCTACTCGCAGCGCGCTCCCAAGAGCCCGCAGCGGCACGAGACCGCCGGACGCGAGCAGCGCACTCGCAGCCGCGCCTCGCTGCAAAGTCCGCCGCGTGATGCGCGATGCCGAGGCATCGCATCCTGATTCAGGCCGCCGTGCCATCGTGTGCTACCCGCCGTTCGGCGCGGTCGTACGCTTGACCACGCTGCCGTCGGCCCCGCGCACTTCAAATCGGGCCTGCAGTGATTGGCCATCGGCGAAGCGCAGAGTGAGCATTACATAATCGCCAGGCTGGATGGCTCTCGTCGGTTGCATCAGCATGATGTGGAGTCCCTCCGGCGCGAAGCTCAGTTGCGAATGGGGTGCGACGCGGACGCTGTCGATGGGCACCATCTGTTCCACACCCTGTTGATTGCGGCTCGCGTGGAACATCGTCATTCCATAGTCAGGTGTCGATGCCTGAACGAGCGTCACGGGTTGATCGCCGCTGTTGCGCAGCGTCACATAGCCGGCCGCCGGCAAAGCCGCTGGCAGCCATCGGATCCAGGCGTTGCTCACGGTGACCGACGGGGTGATATCGGGCGGAGGTCCGGCCGTGGCGAGGCAAGCGGAGCACGCAAGCAGGCCGGCCAGGAGCACGCTCGCAGGTGCTCTATTATGCGGGTAGCGAGTCATTATCGGCGACGCTCAAAACGCATAGCTTGCTCCCACGCTCGCGGTCCAGTGCGGAAAGACCTGATAGCCATCGATCTTACTGAAGATTGTCAGCTGCACGAACCCGTAAATATGCATGTGCTTCAGCGCCGGCACCGTCAAACCCGGGCGCACGGAGAGCACCGTGCCGGCGGTGTCGGTGGTGTCGGCAAGCGCGCCCTGGTCGGTACTCTTGTGATGCAGGTTCAGCTGCAGCTGCGGCACCAACGGGGGAGTGGCTTCACAGTTGGTATCGCGATACTCCCGTTTGCAGTTCATCAGTCGGCCTAGCGACGCCTGTGCGCCGGTGAATATCTACGATTGGGCCTCATCATCGCAACGTGTGAGGAATCCTGGCTTGTGGAGTGAACGCACGAGACTTAGCTTCGCGTCGGCGTCCAAGGGCCCGGGAAGGTCATCGGGGCGGAATACGCGCCAGTCGCGAATGGCATCCAGGGCCGCGCGAGCGGTGGCGGGCAGGAGCCACTTGCGGCTCTGAAATTCAATCGCTGTTCTGCCGTCCTGCTGCGCGATTCGATACTCCTGCGGATCCGGGGCAGTGAGCACGGTGTGCAGCCCGATTACCGACGCGTCCGCACGAAACGCTCCTTCGGGTTTGGCGCGGTGCGACCGTACGCGGTTCAGGAAGAGATCAATGAGGCGAGCGTCGTCAGCGCTAGCTCGGAGATCGACGAGCGCTTTTATGAGCTCATCCTTCAAACTTGAGCGCGACTCGGCGCGTCTTGCAAAGCCAGGAGGTAGCGCCCTGCGAAGTCGGAGCGATTCCATGCCGCAGTGCAGGAGCTCTCCTGCAAGATCGAGCCGTGTGTACACAGCGATGCCGAGCGTGACATGCGCGGAGTGCGTTTCGGACGTATAAGCGAGCTGGTGCTCGATGCTCGTGCACAGGTGCTTCAACCGCCTCCAGGTTCGGTGCAGTGCCGGCATGACGACGGTGGCGCCGGCGCGATACTCCCAGGCGATCTTGTGCACGTCCGGAACACCACTAAAGCAGGCTTCTCCCAATTTGAAGTCTTGTGAGTACACCTCCGGTGGAAAATACGCACCGTTCTTGCTGAGCTGGATCGCGGGGTAGCGCGCATCGGGGGCGGCGATCAGATTTTCCAGATCGCCGACCGTGAGGATTTGATCATAGTAGCGCGCGTTACGACCTTGAATATGAAGCGGGTTTGCCTCCCAATACATCGCAAAGAACTGCTCAAGAGGAACCGGATCGATCAGTGCCGCCAAGTCAAGCGAGTCCGCACTCATCGCAGCCTCGTTCGGCGCGCGGATAGGAGCCGCGATACGGGCGCGTTCATATGGCGGATGTTACATCCCCAAGCTTTTAGAGATCGTGAATCGGGCCATGATGGGTTCGAGCGGATGTTCATGAATATCGGCTCGACCGTCCGGATAGGCCGTAATTTCGGATTTCAAGCGATCGACATACCAGAATTCCGCCGCAGCGGCGTGAGTATTCAGGATGTTGTAGACGCCGAGCGAGGCGCTCCAGCCTTGCGAGAAGGCGTAATGGGCGTCCATGTTCAATTCACCGAATCCCTTACCGTTGACCTGCCCGGCAAGTGTTGGGGCGGTAGCACAGCTCGGGGTGGCAGGGAAATCCTTGGCAGCCGCTGAGTCGACGCACGGTCCGGAGGAGAGCGGGTAATCGCCAAGATACCGATATTCCAAGCCGCCGCTCCACGGGCCGAGGTTCGTCACATAAAGGGCGAACGCGCCAGTCGCATATGGCGCGTCAGTGATGAACTTACCAAGATGTCCCGTGCCATCATCAAAGTCGTGGGTGAAGCGCGTGTGGTCCCCCGAATAGCTACCATAGAACTCCAACCAGCGAAGAATCTTGTACGTCACATTGACCTCGTAGCCGTAACGTCGGCTCGGGGGACCTGCCGTATCCGCGCCCACGTCCGGGTCAATGATGGTCTCGGACTGCTGCCACAGGTTATAAACCGCGAACGTCACCGTCAGATCGCGCTGCACCTGCGCGCGCATGCCCACTTCCTGGCCTTCCTGCCTTGCCAGAAGCGGTGTATGAGGAAGGCCTAAGTCGACGCTCGTGTCCTGATTGACCCCGCGCAGATCGGCGCTATGAAAGCCTCGTCCGGCGCTCAAGTAAAATTCAAGGTAGTCGGCCGGTGTGTAGATCACGCTGCCCTTGGTCTGGAACAGCGACTGGTCCGCCGTGCCCCCGTTGGTGTACCCGGCGGTCTCGTGCAACGCCGCCAGGTAGTCGATGTCGGTTCCGTGCTGATAGTCGTCGCGAAATCCGAGCACGCTGCGAAGCGTCGAGCTCCAGTGCGTGGTCGCCTGGAAATACGCAGCGCCGGCGAACAGATACACCTGATCTGAATTGGAGAAGGACGCGGGATCATTCTGCGGCGCGAGCGGCACGCGATCCTCGCTCGGCAGTCGTCCGACGCCCAGATCATCGTAACGTGTGAAGACACCGACCGAGATCTCGTTTTGAATCGGACCTAAGGGTACCGGCAGCGTGAAGTCCGCCGCGCCGCCCGTCACGCGGCGGTTCTCAAACTGGTCCTCCTGATCGCCGTGAGCGGGATCGACGAGATAATGGGTAAAATCATTGTACAAATGCAGTTGGTTGTAGATGTAGAAGGCGCTTGCTGAGAATTGACCGTCGCCGAGAATCTCATGATATTGGAACGAGAGACTCGCGCGCTGTGCGCGGCCGCCGTCGGTCGGATTGAGCGTACCGAAACGGTTCGGAACGATGTCTTCCTCGATCGCCCGGATGGGGATGTCGGTCGTGTTAGTCCACAGCTGGTGATAGTACATGCCCGTGATGGAGTAGCCGTTGTGCTCGTCGCCCTCGCTGTAGCGCAGCACTTCGTTGACCTTGCGGGCGTCATCGGGCGTCACAAAGGGACCGTCGTAGTGCTGTACTTCCGAAGCGGCCAAGAGATGACCATTGCCGAGCGCAGCGGAGCCTGCCACGAGGATGCGCTGGAAATCGAGTGTGCCGACTGAGGCGCTGATTTCATCGGGCATCGTGTCCCGATAGCCGACCCGCACGGAACCGACGGCGCCGAAGTCCCCGACGCTCGGGTAGTACGTGCCCTTCGTATAGGTGATCTCGTCCGCAAGCTCAGGAATCATGAAATTGAGATCCGTATACCCCTGGCCGTGCGCATGGGTCGGTTGGTTGATGGGCATGCCATCCACAAAGGTCGCAAGATCCGTCCCGTGATCGAGGTTGTAGCCGCGCATCAGATACTGGTTCGCCTTACCCTCGCCGCTATGCAAGGTCACGATCAGACCCGGAACGGTTTCCAGGAACTGGCCCGGACGATAGGCGGGCGTGAGCTGGATCTCCTCGTCAGCCACCACGCCCACGCTCGCGGTATCGGCCGTGCCCAGGAGCTCAATCCGCTTAGCCGTCACGGTAATCTGATCGAGCAATGGCATGGCGAGGGCGAGTTCAGTTTCGGACGCCGGCGCGGCGCCCGCTCTTGGGGCGCAGAGCGCACTGACGGCACCTATTCCGCACAGGAACGTCGCGCGCCCGGAACAGCGGATGATGCTGCGAACAAAGCGATCAACCGTCATGCCGCTTGCCGCCTGCTTTTGGGCGTGCCTGGATGTGTCTGTTGATTCCATGAAGCGTTAGCTGCTGCGCTGCTCATTCCAACGCGCACTGCACCGAAGCGCGGCTGCGCATGCTGGGCCGCCGCGTAGCCGCAATCGGACCGCATGACTTTGGCAATTGCCGCTGCGACCAGCCTCGCAGCAGATGGCAGATCTGGCGGGGATGATCCGGCGCTATGGCCGGGCGGGGAGACATTCGACACACGGCCTAAAGTGCCGTTGCACGTGGTCCTGCAATACCGATTTCCCGTGCACTTGGTTTTACCTTCGCCTGGGTCACAGTGCTCATCTCATCCGATCTTCCCGATGGGCGCCAACTGCCTGGTATGACGATTGGATAATTCGTCATACGCATAGTACGAACGTTACAGCGTAGTGGATGCAGCCCGGACGCCATTTATCGGCCGCTGGCGCCGCAGATCCGGACGTGCGGACTGGGCGACGCCGGGGCGAACGCCCGAAGGATCCCCTTACGTGTAAGGGCGAGCGTGAATGTGGCGGTGTTTAGAACTGGCGGTCGCCGTGTCGATCGGCACGGGATAGAAATTCCCGTGGCGCACCCCGTTCTGTGCCATAACCGCTTGTGCAAACTGCATGACCGCCAGCGTAGGGCCGCGAAGTATCACGGTCTCGATGCAGTTGTCGTGATCAAGATGCGCGTGCATCGCTGACACAGTGATGTCGTGGTGCTCGTGCTGCATGCTCGTAAGTCGGCGCGATAGCTGGCGTTCGTGGTGGTTGTATACGTAGCTCAGCGCGCCGACGCAGTACTCGGCGGTACCCTCGTCGAGTCGCTCTTCCCCTAAAGCATCACGCAGTAAATCGCGGAATGCCTCGGACCGGTTGCCGTAGCCCTTTTCTTTGACCAGTCGGTCAAAAGTATCGGCAAGTGCATCATCGACAGAAATCGTGATTCGACGCATGGGGCAATCTCCGTGGGTAACGCGAGCATAGCACCAGTGGAAGTGCCAGCCAGGCAACGCAGATATGCCGGGGTTTTGGACCCGCTGCGACGTCAATCGTGCGCCGCACGCCGTGGCCGAAAGTCTTCTTGTTCGAGTCGCGGCGCGGGTCAAAGCCCGGCATTTTTGGCAATGGTATGTCCGATCCCCGACCAGTCGATGTCCTCGCCTTCTGTGGCAATCGTCTGCAGCAGATGATCGCGCAGCAGGCTGAGCAGTGGCATCGGTACTCGTTCGCCTTCCGCAGCCTGACTCACGAGCCGCATGTCCTTCAAGCCAAGCGGTGCAGCAAAACCCGCCGGCCGGAATCTTTCCTCCGCGAGAATGGCGCCGTAGGTGCGAAACACCGGTGCATCGAACAATGTACCCGTCAATACTTCCAGCAGCTTCGCTTTTGCAACGCCTCCCTTTGCGGCGAGCGTCATCGCTTCTCCCATAGATTCGATCGCCGCAAGAATCATGAAATTGCCGCACAGTTTCACAAGGTTTGCGGCGGACGGCGTCTCTCCGACGTGGAAGACCCGTTGACTGATCGCCGCGAACAGCGGTCTTGCGGTTTCTAAGTCGCCCGCAGCGCCCGCGGCGACTACAAACAGTTTCGCGGCGGCCGCAGCGTCGGGCCGCCCAAATACGGGCGCCGCCAGAAAACGTTGCCGGCGCTCTGCATGGCGCGCCGCGACGTCTTCGGCCGTGGCGACGGCAATCGTGCTCAAGGAGATATGAAGCGCGCCCGGTCTGAGGCCTGCCAGAACGCCATCGTCGCCGGACAATACGGCGTTCAAGGCTGCATCGTCGGCGACCATACTCAGGATAACGTCGCCGGAAGCGGCGGCGTCCTTGGGGAATGCAGCAAGCATGGCGCCCGCCTCAATCAGGGGGCGGGCTTTCTCCGCCGACCGGTTCCACACCGTGACCTCATGCCGCGCGCGAACCAGATTCGCCGCGATTGCGGCGCCCATGCGTCCAAGTCCGACAAAACCGATTTTCATCGAAGACCCCTTCCGAAGACAGATCCTCGCTTTACGTTCTGCAGAGTGGGTGGCGCCAAGGCATTGTTCGCAGCGCGCATGTGGTCTTGCGCCTTAGCCTGGAATCTGGAACCGCCCAGCCCGATAGTCCGCATACGCCTGACGGATCTCCTCCGTCGAGTTCATGACAAAGGGCCCGTGCGAAACGACCGGTTCGTTTATCGGGTCGGCGTGGCCGAATAGGACGACGGCTTGGGTGCTTGCTTCGATTTCAACCGCAGCGCCTTCGCTGAACTCGACCAGGTTAAATGCCGGCACAGCAGTGCCGGCGACATTCAGGTCTCCGCGTACGGCATACAGAAAGACGTCGCGTCCGGCTAGATTGTCGAAGCTCACCCGTCCTCCGGCGCGCAATTCCACTGTGGCCATGAAGACGCCGGTGAGCGAATGCACCGGGCCTTCTTTGCCCTGCCAGGCTCCGGAGATGAGATTGACGGTAGTGCGGCCTTCGTCGGCGCGGATCGTAGGGATGGCATCGCGCTGCACCCCCACATACCGCGGTGGGGTTTTCTTCAGACGCGCGGGAAGGTTGACCCACAGCTGCAGGATTTCAAGAGGTCCGCCGTCGCGCTTGAAACTTGCGGGGGAGATTTCCTCGTGAATGAGCCCGCTACCCGCCGTCATCCACTGCACGCCGCCCGCATTGATGATGCTCTCGTGACCGGCGGTATCGCGATGCGCGAGAACCCCTTGAAGAATGAAGGTGATGGTTTCGAAGCCGCGATGCGGATGGGGGCCGAATGGCAGCCCCTCATTGCCGGGTGCAAAGTTCTGCGGGCCATGGTGGTTCAGAAACAGAAACGCGCCGAGGCGATCTAGCCCGGGTCCGGGGACCGGCCGGCGGGTCGTCAGATTGCCTATATCATCGCGGTGCGCCGCGTGGCAGCGCACTGCGCTTCTGAGCGCAGGCACGTCCACCGAATGGATCGCGACCGGATCGCTCGCCGGAAAAGTCTCATCGAGCGCCTCATCGAGGCGCGCATCGAGCGCTGCGGCGTCTTCTGGGTGCTCTGTCATAGGTTTGTTCGCGGGAGTGCCCGCCGATGCTAATCGGTTTCCGCGGAGCACTCGAATTATTTTTGCAGTTGGACTTCTGCGGCTGAACGTCGCAACGGTGGGTACCCGAGCAGACCACGACAGCAAAGAGCCGCGCAGGGCAGCTTAAGTCTGGATTGTGCAGTCTTCGGCAGCTGCCTCAAGCTCAAGGTCGCGCACCAGGCTGAGATAAACTGCGCGCCGCGGTCGCCGACGGTGATCTTTGGCCTCAGCCTCGCGTAGGTGCCAATGTGATCCTAGCGATGATCCGGGCGCCAATTTTCACCGATGCGACTGCGGGTGCATCCGGTCATCGGCCTTGAAGAAAGATCGCGCGAGTGCGAGCAGCGCGCCATCGGATGGGTGATCAAGGGCTTCCACGCCGGAAATCCGCTCGGCAAGATTTGGCTGAGTTCGCTTGATATAGGATACGAGCTCAGTCTTGGCGTTCGCTGGACCCGTGATCAGAATCGCCCCGGCCTGCGAGACCGCCTGAGCCACGCGTTTGAAGAACTCCTGATCGATGGGCGCGTGGCCGCTGTCACCGGCGTTCGCTTTGTGATGAATGTGCTGATCCGGATGGCTGCTGCGCACGACCGCGCGATCGACTTCCGTCGCGTTGAACTGAGACACCTTCGCCTCGCGGTGATCGATCCAAACGAGCGCGTGATAGTGACTACTCATGGCGAGACTTCGAAGCGCGCGGCGGACGCTAGGCGTCGACGTACGACGTAGGCAAGAGCAATTATTGCGACGCTCACAGTGCTCCAGAAAAGCTGTTTTCTCAATTCAGGCGTAATCGCCATTAAGATCAGCACTGCACAGATGCCGGCGATGACCGCCCAGCTGAGCCAAGGAAACAGCCACATTTTGAGCCCCAGGTGCACACCTTCGCGCTCGAGCCGATGGCGCAGCCGGATCTGTCCGAGTGCGATGACCATGTAGATCATCAGAATGATGGCGCCTGAGGTATTGATCAGAAACAGGAAAACTCCATTTGGCGAGACGATTGACGCGGTTGCCGCCAGGAAGCCCACCGCGCTGCCTAAAATGATGCCGAGCCATGGCACCCGGTTGCCCGCGGTGGCGGTGAAGGATTTCGGCGCGTCGCCGCTCCTGGCAAGCTCGTGCAGCATGCGCGAAGTAATGTAGATTCCGGAGTTGAGGCAGGAGAGTACTGCTGTAAGAACGATGACCGACATTACAGCGGCGGAGCCGGGAATGTGCATCACATTCAGCGCGACGATGAATGGTGAATATCCGACCGGCAATGTCCTCCAGGGCACGACGGCAATGACCACGGCAATGCTGAGTACGTAGAAGATGAGTATGCGCAGCGCCACGGTGCGTACCGCACGCGCGATATTCTCCGCCGGGCGCGTGGACTCTACTGCGGCGATGGTTGCGACCTCGCTGCCCATCATGGAGAAAATGACGATCGGAATGGCAGCGAGGACCGCTTGCAGGCCGTTCGGAAATGCGCCTCCATCGCCCGTCAATGTCTGATAAGTATGGGTCAGCGCTGGGCCGAAGAATGCAAGGAACGCGATGCCGACCAGGATGAACGCACTGATGCTTGCGACTTTCAGCAGTGCGAACCAGAATTCCAACTCGCCGTAGGTCCTGACCGAAAAAAGATTTGTAGCGGTCATCGCCGCGACCAATACCAATCCGATCTCCCAAACGGGCGCGTCGATGCCCGAATGCTGCAGCCATGGTTGCAGCAGTTTGGCTCCGGCGATCGTTTCAACACCGACCGTGATCACCCAAAAATACCAGTAAAGCCAACCGGTCATGAATGCGGCCCAGCGCCCGAGTCCAAGTGCCGCATATTCCGCGAAAGTGCCGAGACCTGGTCTTGCATGCGCCATTTCGCCCAGCATGCGCATGATAAAAAAGACGAGCAGGCCGCCGAGCGCATAGCTCACAAGCACGCCCGGTCCGGCAATATTGATGGCAGCGCTGCTGCCGACGAAGATTCCGGCGCCGATGATGCCTCCCAAGGCAATCATCGTCACGTGCCGCGGCCGCAGAGTATGCGCAAGCGCTCCCGCGGTCGGTGCCGCTGCTGCTGCCCCGCTGTGCATCAGATACGCTCGTGCACGCTGTCTGGGTGCATGTTTGTGTTAGTCATTATTGTATAAAATGCGCATCGCCAGTCCGCGCGCTGCTGCGACCATAATTTCTTGGCCGCGAGCAAGAAGATCGCACCCAGGAGGATCAATGGCACCGCTGTCCTGATGATCCCGTAGGTGCTCTTCCCACCGCAAGCCCGGTGTACGATAACACCCACAGGATGCAGCTTGGCACAAACCAGGGCTCTTGCGCGCGCATGGCTGCGCGCAAGAGCCGGAAATTGCTTCTTGACCCAAGCCCTCAAGGGCGGTGAGATCCACTCGCATGAATACTGTCAAAATTGCGCTCTTGCAGCGGTCCGCCAAATGAACGCTTTGAGCGCCGGGCTGCGATCGACACTGCGCACGGCGGTCGCACCGATGCTTTTGGTGCTCGGCCTTTGCGCGTGTGGCGCGCAGGCTCCCCCAGTTGCGGCGCCTGCGCCGCCAGCGCCGCCCCGGCCGAGCGCCGGCAGCCTCGATGCCGCGCGGCTCGCGCACGCATCGGATGAGCCTGATCAGTGGTTTACCCCAGGTCGGGATGGCGCAGGCACCTATTACTCGCCATTACATGACATCAATGCCGGAAACGTCGCGCGGCTAGGCTTCGCCTGGCAATACCATCTGGGCACTCGACGCGGACTTGAGGCGACTCCGATCGTCATCGACGGAGTGATGTACGCCGTCGGTAATTTCGGCCGGGTGTACGTCGTCGATGCAGCTTCCGGTCATGAACTTTGGACCTACGATCCGCAAGTCGACGGGCAATGGGGCCGCTATGCCTGTTGCGACGCTGTCAATCGCGGGCTCGCCGTATGGAAGGGACGAGTCTACGTCGGCGCGCTCGACGGCTACCTGCACGCTCTCGATGCGGCCACGGGGCGACGGCTGTGGAAGGTGGATACGCTGCCCGCCCGCGGCCCGAAAACACCCTATACCGTATCGGGAGCGCCGGTGATCGCCGGCGGCCTTATTGTCGTGGGTAGCGGCGGTGCCGACTTTGCAGGCGGTCGCGGCTATGTCGGCGCCTACGATCTTGACACCGGCGCTCTACGCTGGCGCTTTTATACGGTGCCGCACGATCCGAAGCTCGGACCCCAGGAGCAGGACCATCTAACTGCCGCCGTGAAAACATGGGATCCCCGCCATCGTTGGGACGCGGGCAGCGGTGGCACCGTGTGGGACGGAATCAGTTACGATCCGGACCTCAAGCTCATATATATCGGTACGGCCAACGGGGCACCGTACAACATCAAAGAAGGCGGCCGTCATGGCGGCGACGATCTTTATACGGCAGCAATCGTCGCCGTTCACGCTGAAACTGGCGAGCTCGCCTGGTACTACCAAGCCACTCCGGGTGATCGCTGGGACTACGACAGCACCCAGAAGATGATCCTCGCCGACCTTGACCTGGGTCAGGGGCCGCGCAAAGTGCTCATGCAGGCGTCGAAGAACGGGTACTACTACGTACTCGATCGAAGCACGGGTCAGCTGCTCTCGGCCAACAATTTTGCGTTCGTGAATTGGACCAAGGGCATAGACCCGAAGACCGGCCGCCCAATTCCGAATCCGGCCGCCGACTACACGAAGCACGCGACACTGTTGTTCCCAGCCAATTCGGGCGCGCACAGCTGGCAGCCGATGTCATATGACCCGCAGACTCGTCTGACGTATATCCCCACCATGGAATGGCCGATGGTGTACATGGACTCGGCAAAGCAGCGCGCCGGCCTCATCGAAGGCTGGTTCACGGTGCCAGCATTCACGTCCGAGGACTACGATCCGAAAGAGCTTAAGAGCCTCTACGGGCCATTGCCGACACTGCAGGCGCTCGATCGAGGACTGCCACCGGCCCAGAGTCGCGGCTTCCTGCGCGCCTGGGACCCGGTGCACCAGCATCTCGCCTGGGAAGTGCCGACCGCAAGCGATTGGGACGGCGGCGTGCTCTCGACGGGGGGAGGGCTCGTATTTCAGGGCGATGCGGCGGGCTACCTCAACGTCTATGCGGCCGATACCGGCAAGCGTCTGGCGCATGTGCAGCTCGGCACGGCCGTGCTCGCAGCCCCGATGACATATCGGGTTGCGGGCGTCCAATACGTCGCGCTACTCGCAGGCTTCGGTGGCAACGCGGTCAACTACCCGCTCCCGAAGGACTCGGCCGCTTACACGCGCGACAACGAGGGACGGATTATCGCCTTTAAACTGGATGGCGGTGCCGTACCGCTGCCGCCGGTTCTTACCGAAACCGCGTTCCCCGCGCCGCCGCCGCGCGAAGGTCCGCCGGCCAGAATCGCCGCCGGCGAAGTCCTCTACAATCGCTTTTGCGGTCGCTGCCACATGCTCGGACGGGGGGTATTGCCCGACCTGCGCCGCCTCACCGCGGACCAGCACAAGATGTTCTACGACATTGTGCTGAACGCGGCACTCGCGCCGCTTGGCATGGGCCGATGGGATGACGTGCTGTCGCGCAGCGACGCCGAGGCGATTCATGCCTATATCGTCGACGAGGCCTGGAAAGCATATGTGCCGCATTGAGACCGGATCATTTGCAGCAGCCATTGTTTGCATCCTCGTCAGTGTCGCTGCGCTCGATGCAGCCGCGCTCGCAGCGGGGCAACCCGCATTTCGGCTGACGAGCGCGGATCTGCCGGCTGGCAAGCTCATCCGCGAGCCATTCGTCGCGAACGACTTCGGCTGTCACGGAGGCAATCAGTCCCCAGCCCTGCAGTGGAGCGGCGCGCCTCCAGGTACAAAGAGCTTTGCCGTGACGATGTTCGATCCCTATGAGCCGCCGCAGTCCGGCTGGTGGCACTGGATCGTCTACGACCTGCCGGCAACCACCGTCGGACTGCCGCGACAGGCCGGCGCGGCCGACGGGGCAGGTCTGCCATCAGGTGCGCGGCAAGGCTTACCTGATGGAGATGCGCCGCAGCCCCACTATTACGGCCCGTGCCCCGACCCGGGTGATCCGCCTCATCATTACGTGATTACGGTCTACGCTCTGAACGTCGATCATTTGGACTTGCCGCCTACTGCGACGGCGGCGGATGTGGATTACACCATCGCCGCAAAGGTGATTGGCAAGGCGTCGATCACGCGGCCTTATCAGCGGCAGTCGGCCAGTGGAAAATAAAATGACGCGCGGCAGCTCACGCTGGACCGATTGTCAGCAGCTCCTCGAAAAATCCGCCAAACATGCGCGCACGATCGACGAAATGGATTTCCAGAATCCAATGACGCGGGGCGCCGGCTGCATCGGGCTCGCGCAGCTTGATGGGGTTGTCGTGACGAATGGAGAATGGCGCTGGCGTGCCGACGTTTTTCTCGTGGGGAAAACGGCCGATCAGATGCCCTGCGGTGCCGTTGCCAAACTCCCATCCGGCCCGTATGGCGAGCTCGCTCACGTAGTCGTATAGCGCCCCTGCGGTCAGTTCCGCTTCGGCGAGGTAGAGTTGTTTGCCCTTGCGGAAGGCCGCGGCAATATCGCCGACGAGCTGATGCTTGCGCGGATCCGTGCCAAGCACGTAGGTACGGCCAAAGTCGGCTTCCCACTCGTCGAACAGCGGACCGAAATCAAGATACACGACGTCATCCGTCCCGATGCGCCGGTCGGGCGGGTCGTCATAATAGGTGAGCAGTGTATTTTCACCGCAGCGCACGACGCGCTTGTGCCAGTGACGACGCACGCCGAAGCGCCTGTCGGCGAGGTCATGGATCTGCGCGCTGAGCTCACTCTCGAGTACACCGGAGCGAATGAGTCCGGTGGCGACGATCTCGGCAAATAAGTTTTCCGCTTTGCGCTGCGCGGCGGCGAGCGCTTCTTCGACAGTCGGCAACGTAGGTTTTCCCGTCATATTAATATTGCTCTGCGTGCACTTATCTCGCGCTGCTTATGCCACTCGCGCGAACAACCAGTCGGCGCGACAACTTCAGTTGCCGCCGACGACTGCGAAGCCGGGCGGGCTGAGCGCGCGTGCACGCGCGCAAAAACCTAATAATCCTGGAGCTGGCGGTGATCATGGCGCTGACTTAGCGAATACCCACAAGACCCTGCACGGACTCAGTCAACTTGACCGGGTCAAATCCCACCCCGTCCTTGAACACCGTGTCGATCTTCTCGACGTCATCGATGCTGGCGGCAGGATTGCCAGCAATTACGACCAGGTCGGCCGCCCGTCCAACCGCAACCGAGCCAATCGTAGCTTCTTCTCCCAGGAAGAGCGCACCATTTTCGGTCGCAATGTGAATCGCTTCTACGGGGGTGAAGCCGGCTTCCACCAGGAGCTCAAGGCCGCGCTGGTCTCCATAGCCGGGCAGCACGCCGCCGAAGGAGGTCGGATCACAGCCGGCAAGCAACAAGCCACCGGCTTTGACAAAGGCGCGCTCAAACTCCATCTCTTTCTTAAGGGCCGCCGCATCTGCAGGATCGTTTTCCTCGGCTAATGTGCTGCGGACTTGTAGATACGTCGACCATCCCTGCGGCGCGAGCGCCTTTGCTGCTCGGCCTTCTTTGGCCAGCGGCGGCCGGTTCGCTACGGTCACTTCGAAAACAGCCAGCGTGGAGGTGACGGCAACATGGTGAGCGACCAAGTCGCGGATCATGTCCTGGACCGGCGCGCTGCCAATCTGCACATTCCTCACAAAGTCGGTGAATGCCTCTTGTGCCGGGCAAACGTCCGGCTGCTTACCGGGGTAGAACTCAGTGTCAACCACAATGCCGTGTTCCAGATTGTCGATACCGAGCGCTGCGGCCTCGCGAAAGCCGACCGCGCACAGGTGGCCTGTGACCTTGAGGCCTCGAGCATGTGCATGATCGATCGCCGCTTGCAACTCGGCGGACTTGATGCCCATGTACGCCTTGAAGGAAGTGACGCCTTCCTGCGCCCAGTAGTCAACCATGCGCGCCGCATCCTCGGGACCGGTCAGGGTGTGCATTTGGGGCGCACGGCCGTCGAGGTCGCCGATGTACGGGCCGGTAATATGCAGCTTCGGTCCAGGCTTCTGCCCTGCATCAATTAGCTTCTTCAGTGACAGATCCGTATAGGGCTCCATGCTGCCTGTCGTACGCGCGGTCGTGACACCGGCCGCCAAATAGAGTCGCGGCGCGCTGTCGGTCATCTCGCTGAACAACAGCAGGCCATCGCTTCTGCGGTCCGGCGAGGTATAGAAGAGATGTTCGTGCATCCCGACGAGGCCGGGAATGACCGTCTCTCCGGTCAGATCGACAATCTTCGCGTGCGCAGGATAGGCATTCTTGAGTTTTGCACTTTGCACGCGGGTAATTTTGCCGCCCTCGATATCGATCCGTTGATCCTCAACGGGCGACGCGCCCGTCCCATCGATGACCCGAACGTGATTTAGAACCAGGACGGGCGAACCTTCCTTGATGTAAGGCCTAAGGGGGGCGGGTGGCTCAGCAAACGCAGTTGCGACTGATACGATGCAGGCGGCAGCGCTGATTAAAGCTAAGAGTCGCATGCAGCGATGCCTCCAAATTCCCAAGGCGGGCTGTCGAAGTAAAGTTGCGCATGATACCGCACGCGATAGCGGGGCGAAGCCGTAGGCTAGACGCCTCGTCTGCCCGCGGGCTCCACGCCGGGAGAATAAAAGCGCGCTGAGTGGCACTTGCATCCGCTAGAGTGTGGACTCGGTCCTGATTGAGCCGACCGTTCGCGCTTGCCGACGAACATAGGAGAGCTTTGTTATGAAAATGCGCGCGCTGCAGGTTTCCACAGCCAATGGCCCTTTTGAACTCGTGGAGCGCGAGATCCCGGAGCCTGGTGCCGGATCTGTGCGTATTAAGGTAGAGGCTTGCGGCATCTGCCACAGCGACGCGCTGGTGAAGAGTGGGGCGATGCCCGGACTCAGCTATCCGCGGGTTCCTGGCCATGAAGTGGTCGGCACCGTCGAAGCATTGGGCTCGGGCGTTACCGACGTGACGCAGGGTCAGCGGGTGGGCGTGGGTTGGCACGGCGGATATTGCGGCCACTGCGACGCGTGTCGTCGGGGTAATTTTTTTGCGTGCCGGTGGGGGCGCATTACCGGCCTGACACACGACGGCGGTTACGCCGACTATATGATTGCGCACTCAAGCGCCTTGGCGCTGCTGCCGGACGGACTCTCCGCCATCGAGGCGGGCCCGCTGGTTTGCGCCGGAGTCACGACTTTCAACGCCCTGCGCAATAGTGGCGCGCGACCCGGTGACACGGTCGCGGTACTCGGCATAGGCGGGCTTGGTCACTTGGGCGTGCAGTTTGCGGCGAAGATGGGCTTTCGAACACTCGCCATTGCGCGCGGCAGTGATAAGGAGGCGCTCGCGAGAAAACTTGGAGCCCACCAGTACATCGACAGCCAGGCGCAGGACGTCGCTGGAGAACTCCAGAAGGCCGGCGGCGCTAAAGTCATCCTCGCAACCGTGACGAATGCCGAAGCAATGACCGCAACACTGGGCGGCCTCGCAGTTCATGGGAAACTACTCATCGTGGGAGCGCCTCACGAGCCCCTCAAGATTCCAGCGCTGCTTCTAATCGGCGGACGCCGTTCAATCATGGGATGGTACTCCGGCACTTCCATCGATTCTCAGGACACGCTGAAGTTCAGTTTGCTCGAGGGAGTGAAGCCAATGACGGAAGTTTTTCCGCTGGAGCGTGGCGCCGAAGCCTACGAGCGCATGATGAGTGGCAAAGCGCGCTTTCGAGTTGTAGTGACGACCGGGCGATAATAATCACGGGTCACGGGGCAGGGCGCCTGCGCTCAAGCGAGCGTGCCTTGGATCTCGTGCAGCACGCGGTAGCACGAGAGCACTTGCTGCACGCTGGCATTGGGCTCACGCTTATCGCGGATTGCGAAACGAAGTCGCGATCCTGTAGTTCAATGCTATTCATCGATACATCGCCGGCTGAACCCGACGCCGCATGCCGATCCGGCCGCCCTCATGGCGCGAAAGATCGAGGTATTCGCGCGGCCGACCTGATCAGCTTGCCGGCTAGCTACGATCCGATTCACCCGAACGTAAACGCGTATGCCTGTGCGCCGGCGTCCAAAAACTCGATGGTAAACGCGTGCTCGGTCACGCTGCCGGGTTGGCGAATGAGCTGGTACAGGCGTTGCTCGCGAATAATTCCGATCCCGCCCGCATCAATGTCGACACCGTGGCTTGCGGCCGGAATTTCGCCGTCGAGCGTCACGCGCAAGCGGACTGGTTCGCCGCTCGCGCCCGGACCCAGTACGAGGTGCAGGTCACGAGCTTGAAATCTGAAGACAATCGACCCGGGCGCGCGTTGCAGCGCCGCGCTTTCTTTGCCAACGAGCCAGGTACCCGTCAGCGCCCACTCATTGAGTTTGAGATTTGTTGGCGCGCTGTACACCTTTGCTTGGTCGCGCGCAAAACCTGACGGCGGAACAAAATGTTGCGACTTTTCATAGCCTACGTAGGTCTCGGGCGAGCGCCTGTCGGTTGTGTCCGCTGCCGCCTCAACGCCTGTTGCGCGCGTGTCGGCAGCGGCGATTTGCGGTAAATCCCGGGCACCACTTTCGATGAGTAGTTGACGAATGATCCTTTCCGAGCCGTCGTAGTCTCCCTCGCCGAAGTGATGAGCGCGAATGCGGCCGAGCGCATCGACAAAATAGTGGGCTGGCCAGTACTGGTTATTGAATCCGCGCCAGATCGCGTAACCGTTGTCGAGCGCCACCGGATAGGTGATCCCCAATTCCCGCACGGCACGGCGCACGTTATCCAAGTCCTTCTCAAATGCAAATTCCGGTGCATGCACACCGATCACCACCAAGCCGTTGTTCCGGTACCTCTCATACCACTCCTTTACGTAGGGCAGCGAGCGCAGGCAATTGATGCAGGAATAGGTCCAGAAATCGATTACGACAACCTTCCCATGCAAGGCGTCCCGCGTCAGCGGCGGCGAGTTCAACCACGACGTCGCGCCATCGAGCGAGGGCAATTGCCCCTCGACGGGAAGATCGGGCGATGCTGCACCGTCCATGGTGCCCCGCATGGCGGCCATGCCCGTGTTTGCGCCTGCGGCCATGCCGCGCGGAGCGATACTCGCAATGAGAAATTGCTCGAGTCGCGCCGTACTACCTGACGAGACGCGGGTGAGAAATCCGCTGTCCCAGCCAACGGCAATTGCAGCGACCGCCGCCAGGACGGCAACGCCCAGGCCGCGTCGTATCCACTCGCCGGTCCCCAGGCCGCGTTTCAAAGTCGCAAATAGCCGGCCGCCGGCCAAGAGCGCAATCGCAAGCGAAGCCGCCGCGCCGCCCGCAAACGCGAACAACAAAAGCGTGGTGCGTGCGTTGGGGCCGGAGATAGCTGCGCCCGTGAGGACCAGTCCGAGAATCGGGCCGGCACAAGGCGCCCACAGCAGGCCCGTCGCCACGCCGAGGAGGAGCGAATGAGTCATGCCCGAGTTCGCAGCGGATCCAGAAGATTTTGGCGTCAGGCGGTTCCCGAGCGCGACGAACGGTCTTGCGAGCCAGTCAGCCGCGCGCCTCGACAGAAGAGTCAGCGCAACCGCGGCCATTAACACAAGCGCGACGGTGCGACCGTATTGATTGACGTGTACCGCCCAGGATCCTCCCACCGCCGCGAGCGTCGCAACCGCTGCAAATGTCAGCGCCATTCCGCCGAGCAGCGGCAGGCCGCTTTTAAGAAACGGCTGCTCCGCGCGCGCAAATACGAACGGCAGCACCGGCAGGATGCATGGACTCAGGATCGTCAGCATTCCGCCGAGAAACACCAGGACCGTGAGAATCATCCATGCCTCTGTGTGAATCGGCGGCGCGCAATCCTAAGCGAAAGCTAACCGGCGCATGCAGCCCAAATAGAGGGTATCGATGAGTCCACTGACAATATCGATTTGATCACACCAATTACGCTCTGCACCCTGAGCCGGATTTCAACTGAGGGGGATAGTTCGTGACGGGTGACCTCCGGCGCTTACCTGCTGCCCTTCTGCCCCGACCAGGCAACCGGTTCTGCGTTCACAGGCGGTTTCGATAATCGGTCTGCACTTTCCTGATTTTCTTATCCGTGCCGAAGAAGGCGTGCCGCGACATATCCGCGGAGTACTTGCTCGCTTCGGGATGTCGGCCGAGACCTTCGGCGAGCGAGCGGATGTGGTGCGGCCCGGCACCGCAGCAGATGCCAAGATAGTTGACGCCGAGTGCGAACGCCTCGCGCCCGAAGTCGTACATTTCCGAGCGCGTGCACACAAAGGGATCCAATCCGGTCGGAAACGCGCGCGCATCGCCGCAACACGGGTCTGTCAGCGACATGAATGAGGGCTGCGCGGGCGTCGTTCGATAGGGCACCGGCAACGCCGCAACATGACACTTCACCGCTTTGCGTATCTCCTTGATCAGCGGCATCATCGTGGTCGGGCCGCGATGACAGTTGAGTCCTACGACTTCCGCTCCCGCGTCCTCCAGTCGCTTGCAGGCCTCGGCCCCTGACCAGCCGTCGCGCAGCTGCTCTTCCTTGTGTAGACACACCGTCACGACGGCAGGGACTTTCGAGTATTTCCGGATGGCTTCGAGAGCGAGCAGCGCCTCGGCGCCCCAGGAGTACGTCTCGGCGACAATATAATCCACGCCGGCTTCAGCCGCCCAACCGACCTGCTCTGCAAAGATCCTTTCGACCTCCTTGATCGCCTTCTTGTCCGCCGGGTCATAGACATTCGTGTTGCAAATATCGCCGGCAAACAAAGTGCCGGTCTCGCGCGCTACTTTTTTGGCGATGCTGAGCGCCATGCGATTCATCGGCAGCAGGTCTTTCTCACGGCCGATTACGCGCAGTTTTTCTCGGTGCACATAGTAGGTCAGCGCCTGCGTTACATCCGAGCCCGCGTGAACGAAGTCGCGATGCAACTGCTCGACGACCTCCGGATGCTCGATGAGCACTTCAGGAACGAAGGCGCCGGCCTGCAGGTAGCCGCGCCGTTCGAGCTCGAATACATACCCTTCGGCGCAGATCACCGCTCCCTTGGCGAGGCGCGCCATGAGGCCAGGTTCCTTGGCGCGTGCGGTACGGGGCGACTTGTGTGATTTTGCTGACGGATTCTTGTGCGCTCGTGGGGTCATTTGGGTCTCCAAAATTTGTGAGTGTCGCCGGGGAGCATCAGGATCGCATGCGCAATCCCTGCGGATCGAATGCGGCGGCATCCAGGCGTCGCGCCGCCCGCCGCGCGCCGATAATTTCAACTTCGAAGCCGCCGTCTGCGTCGGCCAGTTCAGCGGGAATATATCCGAGCGCGATTGAGGCCTGCGCGCTGTGGCCATAGCCGCCGGAGGTTACGGCGCCGACGACTTTACCGTCATGCCAAATCGGCTCATCACCGCTCGCATCGGCATCTGCAGCGGCGACGGAAAGTGCGACGAGCCGCACGCCACCGGCGCTCTCCTTGTCGTCGGCGGCTGCAGATCGCCCGATAAAGTCAGATTTCCTAAGATCGACAAAGCGTCCGAGGCCGGCTTCATACGGCCCATAGACCGGCCGATATTCGCGCGCCCAGGTACCGAAGCTTTTTTCGAGTCGCATGGCGTTCAGCGCGCGTGCGCCGACCAATCTCATCCCATGAGCAGACCCGGCCGCGACGAGCAGATCGTAAAGTGCGCGCTGATAGTCACTCGTGACCCAGATTTCGTAGCCGAGATCGCCGGTGAAGGATACGCGCCCAACCAATGCGGGCACCATGCCGACATCCATCCGCTTGAACGACAGGAATGGGAACGCGGCATTCGACAAATCGTCGTGCACCAGGCCTTGCAAGAGCGCCCGGGAGCGCGGCCCGGCGACCGACAAGCCGACGTAGTCGGTCGCGCACGGGCGTACGCGGACGCCAGTCGCGGGCAGATGGCGCTCAAACCACCGCATGTAATAGTTCTCGGCAGCGTAGGTACCAATGAGAAAGACATGGTTTTGCCCGAGGCGGCACATGGTGAAGTCGCCGATCAGCTTGCCACGCTCGTTGAGCATGGGCGTAAGCCCGATGCGGCCGACGTCGGGCAGGTGATTTGCCATCACGTGCGCTAGCCACTCGGCGGCGCCGGGTCCGTCGATCTCAAACTTCCCGTAGGTGGAGATTTCCAGCAATCCCACGGCGTTGCGTACGCTCGCACACTCCGCCGCGACATACTCGTGCGCGTTCGAGCGGCGGAAGGTGATGGTTTCCGCGGCGGCGATGCTCGGCGGCGCGAACCACAGGGCGTGTTCCAAGGCGCAATACTCGCCGAATACTGCGTTTTGCGCCGTGAGCCGGTCGTATATCGGCGTCGTGCGCAGCGGTCGCGCCGCCTCGAGTTCCTCGTTTGGAAAACGGATCCGGAAGCGCCGCGAATAATTCTCTCTGACCTTCGCGTTTGTGTAAGCGAGGGTCGCCCAGGAGCCGTAGCGTGCGACGTCCATGCCCCAGATGTCCGCGCCCGGATCGCCATCGACCATCCAATGTGCGAGAGCGAGTCCGACTCCGCCGCCTTGACTGAAGCCGGCCATCACACCGCACGCGACCCAGAAGTTTTTGAGCCCCCTGATGGGGCCAATTAGAGGATTGCCGTCCGGCGCAAAGGTGAACGGGCCGTTGATCACCTTCCTGATGCCCACAGTTCCCAGCGCCGGGAAATGCTCGAAGCCCACTTCAAGACTAGGGGCGATGCGCTCCAGATCATTGGGCAGCAGATCCTGTCCAAAATCCCACGGGGTCGTATGCGGCGACCACGGAGCCCCCGCGCGCTCATAGGTTCCCATTAGCATGCCGCCGCGCTCCTGGCGCAGGTAGATCTCACCTTCGAAGTCGATGCAGTGCAGCTGCTCCGGCCGGTCGGCAAGCTGCGCAATGTCATCAGTGAGTATGTACTGGTGCTGCATCGCAAGGATCGGCAACTCAAGGCCCACCATGCGGCCGACTTCGCGCGCCCAGAGCCCACCTGCGTTCACCACATGCTCGGCGTGGACACTGCCGCGCTCGGTGATGACGTCCCAACTGCCATCCGCTCGCGCCCGCAGCTCCGTCACGCGCGTGCGCCGCACGACTTCCGCTCCAGCGATTTCGGCGGCTTTGGCATACGCGTGCGTAACACCGTACGGATCCACGTGACCTTCGATGGGGTCGTACATGGCACCGGTGAAATGCCGCTTTTCCATCAGGGGAAAGAGCCTCGCCGCCTCGTCGACCGAGATGATTTCAAGGTCCATGCCGAGATAGCGGCCGCGCGCCTGCGCCATCTTCAGCCAGTCCAGCCGCTCTTGCGTGCCGGCGAGCATGATGCCCCCGGTGACATGCACGCCGCAGGACTGGCCGGAAATCCTTTCTATTTCCTGGTAGAGCTGGATTGTGTACTGCTGCAGCTTGGCGACATTCGGATCACCATTGACGGTGTGCATGCCTCCTGCGGCGTGCCAAGTGGAGCCCGACGTCAATTCGGCTCTTTCGATGAGCAGCACGTCCTTCCAGCCGGCCTTTGTCAGGTGATAAAGGACGCTTACTCCGACGACTCCGCCCCCGATCACCACCGCTTGCGCATGCTTCTTCATTACTCAATTCCGATCGATATGCGAGTGCCTATCCGCGCGTCGCTGCTAAGAGCTCCTAGCCGTAGAGCAGCGCGCATGACTCGCATCGTTCATGTGTTGGAGACCGCGAGGCGCAGCGGCGAGTCTGCAAACCCCGGGCGATTGCCGAAGCGCTCGATCAGCCAGGAGCGAAATAGAGCTATCGCGGTATCGCTCAGGCCTTCCGGATGAGTGATGAGGTAGTAGCCGTAACCATCGTCGAGACTGACATCAAAGGGTCTGATTAGGCGGCCGGCGCGGATCTCCTCGATGAAGAGGTTCGGGTCAACGAGCACAATTCCTGTGCCGCTCAGAGCGTATTGGACGGCGAGGACGGCGGTGTCAAAAACCAGACTGCCCTCAAAATTCACCGCGCCAATGCCGAACTGGCGCACGAACTGAGTCCACATGTGGTGCCGCGGAAGATCAGCGATGCGCACATGCACGACCTCATTGGCGGCGATGAATTGCGCCAAGTCCTTGTCCGCATTGCGCGCGGCGACGTCGGGGTGACATAGCACGCTCAGGCGCACCGGCCAGAGCAGATCGGTGACCAGATCCGTGACTGTAGGCTTCGAGTACACGACCGCCACGTCGACATCCGAGAGGGGCGGTCCGACGCCGTGGGGGCTGACGAGGTCAATGGTTACTTCTGCACTCGCGCGGCGGAAGTCGCGCAGAATCGGTACCGCCAACTGCACGGCGAAACTTGGCGGCATCTGGACACGCAAGGTCCGCGCGATCGGCGCACCCTCATTGCGCAGATCATCAAGTGCATACTCCAGACGGTCAAAGGACTTCATGATCGCCGGCAGCAGATAGTGACCTGCCTTCGTGAGCACCAGCGCGTGCGGGCGCCGCTCAAAGAGCTGCTGGCCGAGAAGCTTCTCCAGCGCGATGACATGGCGCGAGAGCGCGCTTTGCGAAATTAGCAGGGCATTGGCGGCCGCTGTGAAACTGCCGTGTTTGGCGACGCCCTCAAATGCCCGCAAGGCATTCAATGGAAGCCAGCGTCGATCGATCGGTGAGTCGCTCATGCTTATCCTTCACCCGGCGGCTATTCAAATCGTGCGTGAGTCCGCGCGGCGGTACGGTACATTCTAGCGTGTACCTGCCCAGCCCGTTTCCCGAATCAAGCGCCAGCCGAAAAGGCACAATACGCGCCGCTGCGCCCTACCCGCAACGCCTGTAAAGGGCTGTGCGCTCGACGCCCCTGAAGAGCAGCCGATGCCTTTTTTCGATAGCGCTATTCAATTTCTCGGCTTTGACGGCCGCCGCAAGTGTGAAAGCCTGTGGCGCTGTTAGGACAACGAAGTCAAGCGTCGCCTCCAAAGGCGGCTGCAAGGCGATTTGGACGGCGTATCAATGAGTGCGAGCAAAACGGACGTGACGGTGGCGGCTGCGGAACATCGCATTCGCTCGATCGACATCACTCACCACCGTCTCGCCTTTAGTCCGCCGTTCCACGCGAGCTGGGACAGTAAGCCGCGCGTTCATCTGGATGCGACGATCGTGCGCGTGGCGACCAACACCGGTTTCGTCGGCTACGGGTCGGGCGATCGAATGGTTGGTTTCGCCGGGCACGAAGATCTGTTCATCGGCCAGGACCCGCTCGCCATCGAGCGCCATTACCGTGTTCTTTCCCACATTGACTTCCACTACGGACGCTGCTGGCCGCTTGATCTCGCCCTTTGGGATCTTGCCGGAAAAATCGCCGGTCAACCGTGCTGGAAGCTGCTCGGGGGACTGTCCAATCGCGTGCGCGCCTACGCGTCCTGCGGCGTGCTGCGCGACGCAGGTGCGCTCGCGGAGCAGGCCGAACGCTTCGTCGCTCAGGGCTTTTGTGCGTTGAAGCTGCGCTTCCATCGTGGCGACTGGCGCGATGACGTGCGTTCGCTGGAAGCGGTTCGGGCTCGCGTCGGCAACCGCTTGGAACTACTGGTTGATTGCAATCAAGGCTGGCGGCTGCCGTGGGATACGCAGGCGTCATGGGCATTCAAGGATGCACTCGCGGTCGCCCGCGAGCTCGAGCGGCTGAACGTCTATTGGATGGAGGAGCCACTGCACAGAGCTGACTTTTCCGGAATGCGTTCACTACGCGAGGCAACCGACGTGCGCATCGCCGCTGGCGAGATGACCCGTCAATTGCATGAGCTGCGTGATCTGGTTGACGGCGGCTGCGTGGACGTGCTGCAGCCGGATGCCGCGCTTGTCGGCGGTATTACGGGGCTGCGGCGCATTGTGATAATGGCGCAGGAGCAGCACATTGTGTTTACACCGCATACCTGGACGAACGGCATGGGTGTGACGGCCAATGCCCATCTCGCGGCCGGACTCGCGGAATCACCGTTTTTGGAATATCCGTTTGACCCGCCCGATTGGAGCCTCGAGCGACGCGACTACATGATGGCCAAGCCGCTTGCGGTCGATCGGGAAGGCTGGATCAATCTGAGCGACGCTCCGGGGATGGGTTACGCGCTCGATGAGCCGCTCCTCAGCAAAACCATTGTGGCCCGAAGCGGCGACTGACAGATGAAATCCTGACGACACGCGTGCTCATCCCGACGGCTTGTCCCCTGAGAACTTGACCGCAGTCGCGCCGATGATAGGCCCGACGGTGGCACTGTCACTCACGAACAGGTGCACTTGACGCTCGAACCGCAGATTGCCTTGCACCACCGCCCCGGATCCGATCACGATTTTCGGCATGTCACTCGAACCCCAATGAAAGAACCAAAACACGTCGCTGGCTTCCTTCTGCACCAAGATCCCGCCGTCCACGTGGGAATTGCTACCGATGTCCATGTTGCCATTGACCGTCCGAATGCCGCCACCGACATGCGCGGCCTGCAGGACGATTTTGCCGTTTACATTGGTGAGAGCGCCGCCGACATCGACCCCGGAGTGCAGTGTGAGTGCACCGTTAACGGCCGAAATGGCGTGTGCGACGCTGGCACCATCCTCAAGCGTGATCGCCCCGTTCACGGTATGCAATTCGTCCGCTGCCGCGTGCGCGCCCATGCTGATGCTGCCGTTCACGGTTTGCGCGCCCGCAACGACGGCATTTTCGGCGATATGAATGGACCCGTTAACGGTGGACACATCGTCCTTCTTTTGGCCCGCGCTAACGCGGATGGAGCCGTTGACGGAGTGTGTAGCGCTGTCGCCGGATGATTGATCGGTATTGGCGCCTTTCTGACCATCGTGCGCGTGGCTATCGTCCGCGTTGACACAACCGGTTAAAGCGCCGAGAACGGCGATGCTCGTGATCGCCATGCAGCGAATCATGGGGTAACTCCTGGCCGGCAGATTCTGGCAAAAATACGGGATGCCGAAGCCACAGATAGCTTATATGAGGCGGGCTGTGGCGACATCCTAGAGTGCATGGCGGCAGGTCCGTGGCTAAATCGGATTTCTCCGCCCGCAGATCTAAAGTGTCGTGGTCTTGCGCGGCACCTTGACCCGAAAAACTGTGCGATCGGTCTCTTCGGATTGCACATCCACGCTTCCCCGATGGGTCTGGACGATCTGTTGCACGATGTAGAGCCCAAGTCCGAGGCCTTGGTTTTGCCCAGGCTCGCGCTGCCCCCCTTGAAAGGGCTCGAAGAGGTGCGGCAGCACGTGGGCCGGAATGCTGCCCGCGTTAACGACGGACAGCACGACGTCCTCGGACTGCGAGCCGTCGAGCCGCACCCAGACGGATCCCGCGGCTGCGCCGTGCTGAATTGCATTACCGATAAGGTTGGACACTACCTGGGCGAGCCGTTCGGCGTCCCATTCGCCGCTGAGATCGCCGTCGTGGTGCAATTCGATGCGGCGCTCCGGGAAAGCAGTTTCGTACTCGCGCACGACTCGCTGCACGGGATCCACCAGGTCCGAATGACTCACTTTGAGCGGAATGCCGCCCGCGAGCCGCGCGCGCGCAAGATCGAGCATGTCGTCAATCATGCGCGCCATGCGCCTGCCGCTCATGAGTATGCGCTTGGCAGTGCCGCGGACAGTCTCGTCTTCGGACTGCTGCTGAACCATATGCGCGGCCATCAAAATGGCGCTCAGAGGATTGCGCAGATCATGCCCGAGAACCGCCGTAAACATTTCATTGAGCCGTAACGTCTCGGTTTGCTCGCGCAACTGTTGCGCGAGCTGCAGTTTCTGCCGATGGAGCCGAAAAAAGACATCGGCTTTATTCTCAATGATGTGCGGCTCAATGGGCTTATACAGGAAATCCACGGCACCGGTCTCGTACCCCTTGAAGAGACGTTGTTGATCGCGCGCGGCGGCCGTGACGAAAATGATCGGAACCTCACGCGTGCGCTCGTTGCCGCGCATGAGCTCCGCGAGTTCGAAGCCGTCCATCTTCGGCATTTGCACGTCGAGAAGGGCGAGCGCGACGTCGTGCACCAGCAGTAATTCCAACGCCTCGGGACCGGAGCGCGCTGTGAGCACTTCCACATCGTCCCGACGCAGCAACGCCGAAAGCGCCAGGAGGTTTTCCTCAAGGTCATCGACGAGCAGGCATTTCACACGATGCAGCATGCTGATCATTCACCTTTTCCGAAATGTGTCCTTTGGCTTAGCTTCTGCGGGCGCCAGTACATTCAGCAAGCTTGCAATTTCCTCCAGCGGAAGCACAAAATCCGCGGCAGTGCGCTTAAGCGCCGCAAGCGCCATCAACGGTGCCTGCGCGCTTCCGGGTTCCTGCACCAGCGTCACACCTCCGGCGCGATGTACGGCCGCAAGTCCCGCCGCGCCATCATCGTTGGCTCCAGTGAGAATAATGCCCATGAGGCGTTCGGCGTAAATATCTGCAGCGGACTCGAAGAGCACATCGATCGATGGTCGCGAGAAGTGCACAAGCTCGTCGATGGAGAGCGCGAATTGCGGGCCGTCATCGAGCAGCAAGTGATAATCAGGCGGAGCGAAGTATACAGTGCCTGGCTCCACGCGCATCTTATCTTCGGCCTCTTTCACCTGGAGGGCGCACTTCGGCGCAAAAATCCCCGCAAGCAGGCTCGGTCGTTCCCGTGGCAAGTGCAGCACAATGATCAGGGGCGCTCTTAAACCAGCGGAGAGGGCAGGGAGCAGGATGGACAGAGCCTCCACTCCGCCTGCGGACGCGCCAATCACGATCGCGTCGATTCGGCCCTGCAGCGTCTCAGCATCCTTCACGGCTCGTCTCTCTTTTGAAAGATTCGATCCTCCTGGATAAAACCTACGAACGATCGCGCGTGGTACGAGAAGTCCAAGGATTCCCGCATGCCGACGCCGAGAAAACCCTTGCGGCATAGAGCGTCGCGGAACAGTCCCACCGCGCGATTCTGCAGATCACTCTTGAAGTACTTTGCCGGCTTCAACTTTCGACAGGTCCAGAATATCGTTGATAATCGCGAGCAGATCGTTGCCGGCAGAAGAGATAGTCTGGGCATATTTTATTTGCTCGGCGGTGAGATTGCCTCCCTTATTGTCGGCAAGAATCTTGGCTAGGATCAGTGAGGAATTGAGCGGCGTGCGCAGTTCATGGCTCATGTTCGCCAGGAATTCGCTCTTGTATTGATTGGCACGCTGCAGCTCGGTCGCACGCTCTACCAATACGATCTGGGCGCGGGACAGCTCGTCCTTCTGTTGTTCCAGGACCTGTGCCTGCTCCTCAAGTTGTGCATTCGTCTGTTCGAGCTCTGCCTGCTGAGCTTCTAGTTGTGCTTGCGATTCTTTGAGCGCAACCGCCTGAACCTCCAGTTCATCGTTGGTGACCCGCAATTCCTCTTGCTGCGTCTGTAGCTCTTCACCTTGGCGTTGGGTTTCCGCGAGCAGCTCCTCCAGTCGGGTGCGGTCTTTTGACGCTCGCACCGCGATGCCCAATGATTCGGAGACGCGGGCAAGCAGTTCGAGATCCTCAGGCAGGAGCCGGCGGAAGAAACCAAGCTCCACCACGGCATGGACTATCCCGTCGACACTGGCGGGTGCCACAACAAGTTCGAGAGGCTTGGCGCGACCGAGACTCGAGGCGATGTCCAGGTATTCCGCGGGCACATCGGTTACGTGCAGAACACGGTTTTCTTTTGCGGCTTGGCCCAGGCTGCCCTCGCCAAGTTTCACGACTGCGCTGCGCGTGCGCTCGGGGGCGGCGTATGCGGCTATGCGCCGCAGCTGATTTCCGGCCTCGGAGACGAAGACTGTCCCAATTTGCGCGTGCATGTAGCTGGCGAGGAATGCAAGTACGTTATTACCTAGCGCCTCAAGATGTTGTTCTCCCTGAATTCTGGCGCTCAAGCCCATCCGGCCGACGCGGATCCACGCTTGAATCGCGCGCGCGCGGTATTCGCGTGATGTTCTCACGGCGGCGCCGGAAACGAGTATGAGCAGCAGGCCGGATCCTCCCAATACCACAACAGAGGAAATGCTGGCGGCATCGAGCCATTCTGCTTGCCGAGCGGCCAGTGCACCGCGCTCATCGCGCTGCATGTCCCCCATGGTACTGCGAGCTCGATCCATCGCTTCCTTGCCCCGATTCGTGCGGACCATGGCTAACGCGCCGGCGGCGTCACCCGAGCGGCGCAACACGATCGATTCGCCAAGTTCCTCCATCTTGTCCGCAGCGACGCGCTCCAGAGCCCCGAGCCGCCGCTGCTGCTCCGCGCTGCTACCCACCATCAGACGATGGGCGGCCTGGAATTCCCCTGCGAGTGCCGCCTTGGCGTTTGTGTATGGGATGAGGTAGTCCTCGTGGCCCGAAAGAAGGAAGCCACGTTGACCGGTTTCCGCATCCTGTAGAGTCGAAAGTAGCGCCTGTAATTGCTCCGTCACCTCTAACGAATGCGTGACACGGCGGGCACTATCCTCGGCGCCCTGAACCGCACGGTATGAAAGGTAGGCAACTAAGATGATTGCCAGAACGGCGACGATGAAGGCAACCAATGTCCCAGGTGGCAGCGGTGCTGCAAGGCGTGCACCGTGAGCTTGGCCCGGATCATGGGCAGTTGGCGATTGATTCATGTGTGACCGCCACTAGCGTCGAGCTTCGACTACACATATTATTGTCTGTACAGATCGAAACACCGCGCACGGAAACTAATCGCGAGAGCCCCGGCGGGAGGCGCTGATCCATATTGGAAGGCGCTCGAATCCCAGCTAAACGGAATTCCAGCGTTCGCTTCCGCAGGCCTCCTTCTTCGCCGGGGCGCCGCTACTTAAGGTGTCGTCTGTGCGAACCGCCCGGATTCGTCGGAGAAGACGATTTCTACGCGGCGGTTTTGCTGTCTCCCCGCTTGAGTGTCATTTGAGGCAACCGGATAAGCTTTGCCGAGACCCTTTGTCTGTACGCGGTCCCCTGATACCCCGCGTGAGCTAAGCGCATCAGCGACCGCTTGCGCCCGTCGCTGCGACAACCCAAGGTTGTAGTCATCCGTGCCGACGCTATCGGTGTGGCCCTCGATGAGGACATCTGTTCCGGGGCTGTCCTTCATAAACTGCGCAAGGCGATCAAGCGCTCGGTCGGCACCAGGCTTGAGAGTTGCTTGGCCGGTGTCGAAGAGCACGTCACTTAAAGTCATGACCATGCCACGCGCGGTCTGTTTGGCCTGCAGGTCCTGAAGTTCCTGGCGGGCGTTTGCAAGCTCGCTTTGGGCGGCTGCTGCGGTATTGCGCGCGTTTTCAGCCGCGTTCCTGGCTTTGTTCACTTCCTGCTCGCGCTCCTGAAGTTGGATACGGTTGCGCTCTTCCTGAGCCTGTGCGACTTGCTGGCGTGCGCGGGCGTCGGCGATTCGCGCCTCGCCCGATTGAGCGTGCCGCAGCGCGAGATACGCTAGATGGTCGATGTCCTGCGGCGGCTGACGCTGCTGCAGAGCGGCATCAGCGCGCTGCAGGTCTTTTCGAGCTTCCTCAACATCCTTGCCGGCGGCCTGCTGGGCCAGGGGGTCCGCGGAAACCTTTTCCACTTCGGCGCGCGCTTCATCGAGCCGATCGCTGTGCACCGGGGTGGTTGCGCAACCTGCGGCGAGCGCCAACAGGACAGCAGAGAGAATGGTTTTGTTCACGATAGCCTCGTCTGAAAAAAAAGATGGGCGTCGCCTCTGTGCGCGGCGCTAATTTGCACCTGGGTAGTTTGCGTGACGCTCAGATTCCTGCCTTAGGGAATCGATACTGCGGTCGACCTCGCGCGCGGCACGCTGAGCCTCGCCACTACTGGCGCGGGCGCTGGCAAGATCCGCATCCACCTGTGCGTCCTCGGCGAAGCGCCGCGCATCATCGTACTGATGCTTGTTGACGGCTTGCTCGGCGCTCGCCAACTCATCATGCGCGCGTTGCAGGTCCGCCGGCGCGTAACGCTGTGCATCCGCCTTGTCTGCCTGCTCGACCAGAGTTCTGGCAGTCGTTAGCTGCTCAGTCGGTATTGGCCCTTGGCTGGCACAGCCGGCCCCAAGTCCGCAGACGCACGCCATGAGGAACAAAGTAATGATTCGCGGTGACATAGCGACACTCGATTATTGATATGGCGAGCGCAGAGTACGCTAGGGCCGCTCGCTCAACAGTCGGTGAATTCCCCGTTTTAAACGCCGTTGCCACTGGCGTGGCTGTAGGATTTTTCCGACAGGATTCAGCATGAGTGAGCGAAACAGCTGGGCGATGTGCGCCGCGGCCGCGACCAAGATGTGGGCCGCCGCTACAGCGCCAGACCACGGGATCCGTCAAGTTCTCGGAGCGACCCAGTGCGAGACGATATGCTGATTCATACCTCGCTCAGACGGCATTATTTGGTGTCGGGTCTGACGGTTTTCTTGGAGATGGCAGCGCGTTCTCGACCGCGCTCGCCGATACGTCTGGCGCGGCGATAAACTGGCCGTCGTGATGTAGGCCACCTGTTAGCTTGCCTTCCTCGTGTCTGGCTGCTTCTAGTCCCGAGTTCTTTTCTATTGCGAGCAGCGCCGTGCGAAGAACTAGCAATTGCTCGGCATGGTGATTCGTCATACGCTCCATTTGCTCAACATGGCGATTTGCTGTTGCCTGCATTTGCGCAACATGGTGGCGTTCGGCGCTATTTAAACTCACCCTGTGGTAGATGTGTGAAATCACGAGACTCAGCAGGCCGCTATAAAGCGCGCTCAGATAAATCGGCAGCCACTCAGCACTCACATTCACTCCCGCATTCCGTCCCGATTGCAACCGGCGTGCTCCTGCGCAGTGCGCCGGTAAGCTCAAGCAACTCGCATGCCAGCCGACAATTTGCGCCTATTGTGGACGTATTTGCCGTTGCTACAGCAAACACGCATGCCGCGCGAGTCTCGGTAGCCGATCGCAGTTCGCGACTCGGTGCTCGAAGCAATCTTCCGCAGGCGTCGCCTGCATCTTGACGTCAACCCTCAGGATGAAGAAACTGCGGGCTCGCTGCAGTCAGTAATCCGTTTGTGACAGTCGAAGAATTCTCAGGTTCAGAACCCGGACGCAGATGGCCCGCCACGCTTACCGATTGGTGAATGTGTTCACGCAGGGTGACAGACCGTTCACTGGCAATCCGCTGTGCGTCTTCGAAAACGGAGAGTCGTTTGATAGTGCCCAAATGCAGGCGCTAGCTCTACAGTTCAACCTGTCCGAGACGACATTTATTCTTCCCTCTCGGCAGGCGAGTGCGCGAGTGCGGATTTTCACGCCGCGCTTTGAGATGCCATTCGCAGGTCATCCGACGCTCGGCACGGCCCACGTGTGCCGGTCGCTCGGTTTAGCTTCAGATTCCCTCACACTCGAGATGTCCGCTGGAATTATTGCAGTTCAGGCAGTCGGGCAGCGGTGGACGTTGCAGGCGAATGCACCCAGTTGGCGCGAGGTGCTGGGGCCGCGAGCCGAGCTTGCGCACATGCTGGGCGTTGCAGAGCACGAAATAAACGACAGGCCGCTGTGGGTCAACACGGGAACGGAGCAGTTGATTGTGCCGCTTGCCACCGAAGCGGCCGTGAGACGTGCGACGCTGCGCGCCGACGCCGCTAAGCATTTGAAAGATAAGGACGCCGCCGCTATGGCCTACGTGTTTGCGCGCGCCGGCGAGCGGTTGATCGCGCGCTTCTTTTTTCAGCAGGGCGACGCGATGTTGGAAGATCCCGCGACCGGTTCCGCGACCGCGAACTTGGGCGGCTGGTGCCTCGCACTGGGTCGGCCGCTTGGGAGCACCTTTGAGATTTGTCAGGGCGAATACGCGGGGCGACCGTCGACGCTCTACTTGCACATCGATGCGGAGCGTCGAATTCAGGTGAGTGGGGATGTGGTGGAGCTTGGTGCGGGCGTCATCTCGCTCTGAGCATCGATCGGCGCGATTTCCTGGGCTCACGAAGAGCCGCGGCGCCTTCCTCGCGGGCCTGCGGGCATGCGCGCAGGGGACAAGGCCGCGGCTGGTGCCTCGCCTTCGACCGGGCGACATGATGCAATGCCGATCACCCGACATACCGTCACGCTTCCTGCAGTGCGCGTGAAATCTTCCGAGAATCCCATTTCGGGACTAAGATTGCGCTGAACAGCCTGCCGGCTGTCAGCGATTGCCCGGAGCATATGTTCAACGCCAAAAAGATTTCCTTGCTGAAGACGGCTGTCTTAACTGCCGCGCTGGTCACAGTGTCGTCAGCAGCGATGGCGGGCGAGGGCATCTGGAAGGCAGTGGTGCCCCGTGCCGGCACCATGAAGGGCGAGTTCGATAACAACGATCCGATCGGCCTGTACGCAGGGGTCAAGATCAAGGCGGACTGCTCGCTCAACTGGACCAATCCTGACGACCATAAGCTCTATTGCTTTTCAAGTGCGACGTCGCTTGTTTTCTTCCTCGATGCGCCAGCGCACTATCTCGAAAGCGCTCGCGCGAGTTGGCACAGACTGCAAGCGACGCAGGGGTAAAGCGCCATTTTAGCGGTGGTGCTCACGCGGCATACGAAGTTCCGCGGCATCCCAGTTCCCGAGATTTGAGAGCAACAAGCGAGGTGCGCCGCACGTCCTCGAGAGCGATCATTGGCCATCCAAACAATGCTTCGAGGCAATGATGAGCTTCCAGATCAAAGGGCTGCCGGTCGCGAGTTTTGCGCATCTTTTCGATATGTCTGACGCGGAACTTGCGGTTCGCCAGGCAGTGCGCGTGACGGCGGATCGGCACCCGGGCTTCCCGTGCCGGGTGAGCCTGCGCGACGCGCGAGCGGGCGAGTCATTATTGCTCGTCAACTACGAGCATCTGCCCGTTGCCACTCCATATCGGTCCCGGCATGCAATTTACGTGCGTGAGAACGCTGCCGAGGCGCGTCTGGAAGTCGACGAGATTCCGGAGGTGCTACGCACCCGCCTGTTATCGTTACGGTCGTTTAGTGATGCAGGGATGATGATCGACGCCGACGTCGTGCAAGGCCGCGACCTCGCCACTGCAATAGAGCGCATGTTGGAATCACACAATGCTCAGTACCTGCACGTCCACAACGCCAAGCCAGGGTGTTTCGCGGCTCGGGTCGAACGGGCGCGAGCCTAGGGCAGGTTGCACCGCAACGTCGAAGGATTCACGCCGAACACCCGCCGGAAGCTTCTGCGCAAGCGTTCCGCACTACCGAAGCCGCAAGATCGAGCCACCTCTTTGACGGCACGGTTGTTACCGACGAGCGCGCCGCGGGCCGTCTCGGCGCGCAGACGTTCGACAGCTTTCGCCGGACTCATTCCCGTTTCTGCCAGAAAGGCCCGGGAAAAATTGCGCGAACTCATGCAGGCATATTCGGCCAACGTCGCTACGCTGTGCCGTTGACAAAGATTGCTGCGCACATGATCCAGGAGGCCCGCGAAGCGCCCATGTGCGCGCTCCATCCCCAGCAACGCCGAGAACTGGGACTGTCCACCGGGCCGACGGTAGTAAACCACTAGCTGTTGCGCAGTTTGGCGCGCGACCGTCTCGCCGAGATCATCCTCGATCAACGCAAGCGACAGATCGATGCCGGCCGTGATCCCGGCGGACGTCCATATGCGTCCAGCCTTAACAAAAATGCGATCGGCGTCCAAGTGCACGTTCGGAAAAGATCGCTTGAAATCGAGGGTACGGCTCCAATGCGTCGTGGCGTGTTTGCCATCGAGTAAGCCGGCTGCGGCGAGCAGGTATGCGCCCGAGCAGACACTCGTCGTCCGTCGCGCGCGATTTGCACATGATTGAATGTAGCGCCGGGTCTCGAGGCAGAGGGCAGCGGCGCGCGCACCTTCACCACCGGCTACCACGAGCGTGTCCACGGCGGCCGCGCGGCCCAGAGGTCCTGCGCGCAAGACAGCTCCGGAGGAGCTTGCCACAAGGCCGGCTACCGAAGCACTGAGGCACAATTCGTAAGTGCCCGGCTTGTAGCGCTCAGCGATTTCAAATGCCGCGAGCGGTCCAGCGGCATCAAGCAGCTGAAAATCCGGATAGATCAAAAATGTGATTCGGCGTGCCATGGCTTAAAAAGGTGGAATAATGTCATTTGCGCCAAAGGTTAAATCGGCACCATTGCGCAGTCAATCAAGGAGTAGGCGATGAGCAGTGAATTCCACGTAGTCTTTGCTCTGTACCCGGGCGTAACACAGCTGGATTTTACGGGTCCGTTCGAGGTATTCGCGCGCCTGCCGCACGCACGGTGCACGCTTGCCTCAGTTGCGGGAGGCACTATTCGAGCCGACGGTGGCATCACGTTCGCAGGCGTGGCGCGCCTGGCCGAGGTCACGCAGTGCGCGCTGCTGTGCGTTCCGGGCGGCTTTGGCACGGTTACCGCGCTCGGCGACCCGAGCTACATTGCCGCGCTGCGCCGCCTCGGCTCCCAGGCCCAATATGTCACTTCCGTGTGCACAGGGTCACTGCTGTTGGCAGCGGCTGGCCTGCTACGCGGCAAGAAGGCGGCGTGCCATTGGGCGTGGCGTGATCTTTTGACGGTCTTCGCCGTCGAGCCCAGTGTTGATCGGATCGTGATTGACGGCAATGTAATCACGGGAGGAGGGGTGACGGCAGGTGTCGATATGGCGATAGCCGTTACGGCGCAAATTGCCGGCGTTGACTACGCTCAGGTAGTGCAGCTCGCTCTGGAGTATGCGCCCGAGCCGCCGTTTGATTGTGGACGCCCGGAGCGCGCCCGGCCGCAGATCGTGGCCGCGGCGCAAAAGCGCCTCGACGGAGTACGTGCCGAGCGCGATGCTGCCGTGAGACACGCCGCCGAACTCCTAACGCAGGTATAAAGCGGGATTTGCCTCAATATAGCTGCGGCGTGCGAATATCCGCTATCGCTGGGCCGCACGGGACAGGAGCCACGCGCGTGCACTTCACAAGAGCTATTGTGCGACTACCCGCTGCAAACTTTGCCGCAGGCATTGCGAGCGCAATTGGCGGTGGCAGCCCGAATGTCACGGTGGCACTGGAGCAGCACGCGCGGTATTGCGATACCTTGCGCGCTTGCGGGCTGCAGCTGACGACGCTTGCTGCAGACTCTCGACACCCTGACAGCACATTCATTGAAGACACTGCGATTCTGACTGCCGGAGCAGCCATTGTTACTCGTCCCGGAGCGCCGAGCCGACTCGCTGAAGCCCTCCTCACGCGTGAATCCCTGCGTGAATACTTCGATGATGTGCGCGAGATCCAACGACCGGGCACAGTGGACGGGGGTGATGTCTGCGAGGCCGACGGCGTCTACATCATTGGGCTGTCCTCGCGCACCAATGCCGAAGGTGCGCGGCAATTAGCAGGAATACTAGGCGAGTTAGGGTATAACGCGCTCGTCATCGACATACGTGCCAGCAAGAACCTCCTGCATCTTAAGACTGGATTGTCCTATCTCGGGGATGGAATTTTCGTAGTCGGCTCCGAAGCGCTGCTTGCCGATGCGCTCAAGCGCTACGAAGTCATCGGAGTTTCGCCCGCAGAAAGCTACGCCGCCAATTGCATTCGAGTGAACGATTACATCGTGATAGCTGCGGGGTACCCACAACTTCTTGCGACGCTCACGGGGCGCGGCTACCGTGTGGCCGCGCTGGCAATGTCCGAGTTCAGGAAGATGGACGGAGGCTTGAGCTGTCTGTCGCTGCGGTTTTGATGGACGGCGCGCGGTCAACGCGATCGCGCGAGCCTGCGCGCTCCGCGCGTTCTAAGGGGTAACATTCGCGGGCAGCAATATCCGCCATACCTGCGTCGGGTGATCAACCGACCAGCGCACGGAGTCGACAATCCCGAGGGGTGCTTGGGAATCGAAACTCATGGGCACCAGCGCGGGCGCTGCGATGACCTCGATCGACTCTTCGTCGCCGGAATTTGGGCCCATGTCCGCCAGGAGCTCACTGTGAGTCATAACCTGCCGCAACTTGGGAACCCGCAGATCCAGGGGTGCACGGGGCGCTTGAACCGTGGCACTGGCGGCGGGCGGCGCGCCAACAGCAGGTGAGCCAGTGGCGTAGGCTGTCGCACATATGACAGAACATAAGGGTATAAGGATCCGCAACGCGGATCTTGTGCTTCGGCGACTGTCGTTCATGACCTTACCTCCAGCTTGCCCGATCGATTAGCTTCGATCCATAGAATGCGCTTGCACGCGTTAGGCGCAGCTGGCGGGATCATTAACTATCTTTTATTAAATCGCCGTCGCCGCACGCCGGGCACGGGAAGCCTCATAGCGCCCGGCGAGCCAGCATAAAGGTAAGGTCGCGAGGCCGCATAAAAGGAGGGCCGCTTTCAATGCGGCCCCATGTGAGTAGTGCACGTATGTAGATCTCACGGTCCCCAGGCTATACGCACCCGCATGCCTTGTGCATCAGCGGGCGCCCTGTCTTCGCGTAAGGGATTTCCTACGGATGCCGAGCCGTCGCGATGCGAGCGGACTGTGGCGCAGGGCATGTGCAGGCGCCGGCCAGCGGGGGTTCGCGCTGCCGGCGCCGTACCGAAAGCTCGCACGCGCGCGACCAACCGCATCTTCTCGATTTCGATATCATTTGGCCACGCCCAGAGCACTAAAGGATCCCTCTCATGCCTGATGCCGCACGCGCAGCTGCGCCACCCGAATTGCGGCGGCCGGCGCATTGGGCCGCATTAACCGCGCTTGGCATCGTGTACGGCGATCTTGGAACGAGTCCGCTCTATACGTTGCAGACGGTGCTACAGGCGACCGGGGGTCGCCTCACGCCGGCGGGCGCTCTGGGGGTTCTATCGCTCATTATTTGGACTCTAATCATCACGGTGTCGGTCAAGTATTGTGTATTTGTCATGCGCGCCGACAATCATGGCGAAGGCGGCATTCTGGCGTTGATGTCCCTAATCGGCGCGAATAGCTTCCGCAGCGGCGCGAGGCTCTTGACCGGGATGGGATTGCTGGGCGCCGCGCTGTTATACGGCGACGGCGTCATCACGCCCGCCATTTCCGTGCTGAGCGCGCTCGAAGGCGTCAACGTGGCGACGGCCGCCCTGAGACCCTTCGTTATGCCCATGGCGGTTGCGATTCTCGTGGCACTGTTTGCAGCGCAAAGGTTTGGCACGGAGAAGATCGGCAGGGCATTCGGCCCTATCATGTTGCTGTGGTTCATCGTGATAGCAGCCCTCGGGTTGACGGGAATCACCCACAATCCGCATGTGCTTGCCGCCATTGACCCGCGCTACGCGATCGGCTTCCTTACGCACAGTGGCGCAGTTGGGTTTCTCGTCCTGGGCGGGGTCTTTCTGTGCATCACCGGTGCAGAAGCGCTGTACGCCGACATGGGTCATCTGGGCAAAGGCCCCATCAAATTGTCCTGGTACGCGATCGTCCTTCCGGCCCTGCTCTTGAATTACGCTGGTCAGACTGCAATATTGAGCGGCGCGAGCACTGTCAGTGGCAATCCGTTCTTCGAGCTCGCACCAACCTGGGCTGTTTATCCTCTGGTTGCGCTGTCTACCATCGCCGCCATCATCGCCAGTCAAGCCATCATTACCGGCTCCTTTTCGATGACGCGCCAGGCCATGCAGCTCGGCTGGCTGCCCGGTGTCAACATCCGGCAAACCTCTGACCAGGTGTACGGTCAGATTTACGTACCAGTGGTCAATGGCCTGATGATGGTGGCGACTGCAGGAATAACCTTGGCCTTCCAAAGCTCCGACCGACTCGCCGGGGCCTACGGTACCGCCGTGTCGACGACCATGCTGCTCACAACATGCCTGCTGTTCAACGCGATGCACAAGACCTGGCGCTGGCCCCTTGCAGTCTCGATTATGGTCGCCGGTGTTTTTCTACTGGTCGATGCGGGGTTTTTTGGTGCCAATCTTTTGAAGATCGCTGATGGGGGCTGGCTGCCGTTGACCGTGGGTGTCGCCATATTCTTTGTCATGATCACGTGGCGCTCCGGCGTTAACTCGGTACATGCGAGCCTCGAGCAAAAGCCCGAGACGCCGGATACATTTTTGGCAAACCTGCAATCCAACCGCATCCCGCGCGTGCCCGGCACTGCGGTGTTTCTGACCCGCACGACTCGGCAGGTGCCGTATTTACTGATCGACCATGTCAACCACATGGGTGCGTTGCAACGCAGCGTCCTGACATTGACCGTCATTTTTGAGGACACTCCGCGCGTTTCGCGTGACGTGCGGTGCGGCGTCGAGAAGATCGCGGCCGGCATCTGGCATATATCCATCCGCTTTGGTTACGTCGAAATTCCTGATCTGTGCGCAGCGTTGCACGAGATTCCGGATCTTGATCCGAGCATTGATCTTGACAACGCTGTGTACTTTGGTGCGCGCGATCAGATCGTGCGTAAGACCAAAAAATCCCTCATGCCGCGATGGCGTGTTGCGCTGTTTGCATTCCTTTATCGCAACGCGGTTAAGGCCGTCGATCGCTTCCACTTGCCATCCGACAACGTTGTCGAAATTGGCCGCCAAATCGAGGTTTAGCCAAGAAAGCCATGCGGCGGTCGCCTGCTACGCGCGGCCACTCGGAGCCTTTGGCGTCACTTGTGAGGCGCGAGCGAACGTGGCAGCCTAAAGTATGCATCACGTCATTGTTACCGGAGCCTCGGGCGGGATAGGCCGCGCTATAGCAGTGTCGCTGGCCGAGCGCGGCGCGCGCGTAGCGGTGCACTACAATCACGATCGAGCCGCGGCTGAAGAGACCCGGCGCATGCTCGCCGGCACGGGTCACGAACTCTTTGGCACTGATTTGAGTGAGGGCGCGGCGATCGAGGCGTTCTGGCGCCTGGTGACGGCTGCGTTTGGCCGGGTGGATGCGCTCGTCAATAACGCGGGCGTATACGACGCGCATTCACCTGTCACGGCGGAATATGCCGCCTGGAGCGAGGTCGTGGAGCGTACTTTGGCGATCAACTTTCTTGGCCCAGCGCGATTGTCTTTCTTTGCCGCGCGAGCGATGGGGCGGCAGGGAGGTGGGCGCATAGTCAATATTTCCTCGCGCGCCGCATTCCGCGGCGAGCCGACAGCTCCGGCATACGCTGCTTCCAAGGCTGCGATGAACGCGTTTGGCCAATCGTTCGCCAAGGTCTTCGCGCCCGCAGGCGTACTGGTATTCGCCGTTGCCCCCGGCTGGGTAACCACGGACCGCGTCGCAGCGCACGTGCAGGACCCCGCTGTGTTGGCGGATCAGCCGCTCGGCCGCGTGGCCGCCCCCGAAGAAGTCGCGAAAGTTGTCACTTTCTGCGTTCTCGAGGCGCCGGCCAGCATGACCGGCGCGGTGCTCGATGTGAATGGGGCGTCATATCTGCGTTAGGCGAGCACGGACAAGTCGTGATCCATAATCACAAGCCGTTACGAGCGAGTGGTCACCTTGATCGCCGTCAGTTTATTCGCGCAGTTGCCGTGTCCGCGTGTGCATCAGTCGCCGCGGCCTACGGTGCGCCGCCGGACCGGCGCTCATTGTCTTTCGCGCACACCCATACCGGCGAGACGCTGTCGACGGTGTATTTTCAAGACGGTAGCTACCTCGCGCCGAGTCTCGAGCACGTCAACCATTTTCTGCGGGATTTTCGCACCAACGAAGTACACTCAATCGATCCCGGGGTGCTCGACATCCTTTTCGATATGCAAGCCGAGGCACACCACGCTGGTCCCTTTGAAGTCATCTCGGGATATCGCTCAGCGCAAACCAATGCGGCGTTGCGAAGTCAGTCAAGCGCCGTCGCGGAGCACAGTCTGCACATGGAGGGGCGTGCCATAGATGTCCGCCTCAGGGGATTTCCAACCGCCAAACTACGGGATATAGCCATCGCGCTGCATCGAGGTGGCGTGGGTTTCTACGCCGCTTCGGATTTCGTGCATGTGGACACCGGTCGTGTGCGCAGCTGGTGAAGAACGACGCAGGGGTCGCAGATGGCGAGATGGGCCTTGCGTCCGAATAATCCATTCGTCTGGAATGCTCTTCAAAGGGCTGCATGAATTATATCGCGTGGGCAATTATCGGCATGGTCGGCTATTCGCTGGTCACGATGTTTGTGAAGCTCGCAACGCGCAACGGACAGTTCTCGAGCTTTCTCGTGCTGGCCATCGCGACCAGCATCGTCTGTACATCTACGCTTAGCATTACGGCGTTGCGTGGCGACACACGGGGACTGGTCGCGCGGGATTTTGCGAGCACCAGCGCGCTGTGGGCCTACGCGACTGGAGTCAGCCTCAC